>Ga0207419_1000003_pt1 | contig 298262 bp, 263 predicted proteins | sample ElkSloMetagenome_4_FD_184723 | JGI IMG/M metagenome (GOLD analysis project Ga0207419, IMG submission 184723) | Hot spring microbial communities from Elkhorn Slough, Monterey Bay, USA - MD2A (version 2) | ecosystem: Environmental > Aquatic > Marine > Intertidal zone > Estuary: Microbial mat ...
AGCTACACTAACTATAGGCAGCAAAATTCCCAGAAGTAAATAATATAGTGAGTTTTTCATAATAATAGTTTAGTTACTGTAATTGTATTCTGTCTCTTCCAATAGATTACCCTCAGCATCCTTAACCGCTTTTAATCTGTTAAAATCATCGTACTCGTAATAGGTGGTCTCGCCACGAGGATCGGTGATACTGGTTACACCAATCAATGGATCGTAGGTGTAAGTTGTGATTTGTACAGATGGGTCATTTGAATAATGAGATCTTAAATTATTTAATGAACTTCTTAATTGAGATTCACTACAAGAAGTAGGGTTAAATCCTATACAGGTGTCATCATCAGCATTGGAGTATGAATGGATATCATCAATTAAGTCTTGTGGAATAGCACTATACGACACGCCTGTAAGTTGAGCCACTGGCTGTGAATTGCTATACCCATAAATATAAGAGAGTGGTGTACCGTTAGATTGCTTGACTTGAAGAAAATTTCTATCACTGTCATAAAGTTCAACTTCTATTTTAGTTTCAAAATTTTCATTAGACTTCGAATATAAGATCTCGCCAACTTCGTTTACGGTATTATTTAAGTTATTACCTGGACTGTAAGAATAAGAACTGGTATCATAATTTTTAAAAATTGTTGCATTCCTATGAGTGTTTGTTCCATCTACAATAATTTGAGATCCTATAATTTTGCTTATTCTGTTGCTGTTTCGCAAAGAATTTAAACTCCAATTATACCATGAAGGTTTATGGTTTGGGTAATAAAACATTTTTTTGATATAACTATCATCTTCTGTTGATGAATTAATTATAGTTGTTTTTATTGATTTCTCAAGGAAATCATTATCAAAATATTCTGTTTCTTTTAAAGTTGAAATGACTATAGGAATAATAGTTTCATAAAAGTAGTCCGTAGTTTCAGTACTAGTTTGCATTACCTTCGTATTATAGTGATATTTGAATTCATAATCCATTATTGGACCTATAATATTATTAGGTGTAATATATACAGTTTCAAATCCAGCTTCAATTGGCATGATACCAATAACATTATTTACAAAATTAGTATATGAATGAAAGTATTTACTATATGCATGCAAGGTTCCCATAGTGAAAGTGAATAAAGACTTACCAACTAAATTCTCATTAAACGTGTAATTAAAGATTTTTTTTTGAGTCAGTCGATTCATATAATCATAATTAAAACTACTTTTAAGCAAACCTTGTTTATGAGTTTTATCGACTACTGGGGAGAAAGGATAATTTAAAGATTCTTCGCTGTGGGATGGATAATCTTTAGGAGTTGTATATTTAAATAACTTAAAGCCTTTACTAAAGTTAATTTCTTCACCTACTACCAAATTTGGACTTACTCCAGATAGGGATTCTTCAACTTCAATAACATTTTCGTAGCCAACATAGGAACCATTCTTCAGAGCAGATTGAACAGAATTTAAATAAGTTGTTGTTTTGTAATGATAAGAATGAAGAATTAAAGCAGTAGGTATTTCTAGATTAGCAAAAGGGTTTGTAGAAGGAGATAAATAATGCGTCACAGAGCGCTGTGATTCACGAGTATTAGTAAAAAAACCGTCTACAACTCCACTAGTTTTGGATAAAACGGTTAAGTCATTCTCATCAATTTTATCATAATGAAACGCTTTTTTAAAACCAGTGCTATTTTCAGAGTCTTTTATAGTAATTGATTTGATCCTTACACCTCCTCCATGAATTTCACGATTTGGATTTTGTTTATGTGTTTTAGTTATTACTTGAGCTTCAAGAATAGAATCTACATTCATATCTGGAATAAATTGAAATACATAAGAACCTGGTTCAAGACTTAATCTAAATGTACTGCTACTTCGATCTGGATCAAATGAATAGCTTCCTATATGTTCTTGTCCAAAATCATCCACTTTGTAAACAAAAAGGTTTTCATTCGAAGGATCTGGACAGCCGCCCCCCTCGCCAGGATTATCACCTTCGCCTGGACTTACATATGGATCTTGTGGATTTATAATTCCAGGACCACAAGTATTTTCATTAAATCCTAAATGTCTTGTTATTAATACTATATCAATTTGATCTTCAAAAACATAAAATCTAGAATCTGGAATATTAGTTTCAGAACTACTATTATGAATTCTTTCAGTTTCGACGTCCCAATTTGATAAGTTGAAAGCATTAAATTCTTCTGTTGTTGCTTCTCTATAACCAAAACTGTTAAAAGTATTTGATTCAAAATCAAACTCTCTAAGACCTCCATTTGGGTATTTAATCGATTTAATCAAACCAACTAAAATAGAATTAGTATTTACTATTTTCCTTAGATTATTGCTATTCAAAAACCCATCATAAAGATTATTTTGTTCTTCATAATAATATCCCCATATATCACTATTTCCACTATTAGCTTCTACTTCCAAATAACCATTATAGGCTATATCAGTATCTTGACTTTCCAAACCTCCATTAAAAGTTTTAGATACTTTCTCTAGATATACTCTTCTATAGTTACTACTGCCCGAACTAGAGGTCATACCATATGAAAAAGAGAATTTTTTAACATCTACGTCTTTGTGCTTTATGGTTATACTTTCTAATAATTTTGAAGAACTGGCACTATATTCAGGATGGTTTCCAATTTTCAATTGGAAGCTAATTTCAGTGCCGTTCGACAATGAAATACTTTGTAACTTCTGTGAATCAACATTCAGAGTTTGAAATTGCCAACTTTTCCTAGGCAAGGCAACAGTTTTGTTGTGTTGCACGTGAGGTTTACTTTCACTTGGTGCATCAATGCCATACAATAAACTTTTATCAGTTGATGTTGGAATTTTGTTTTCAGTAATTACTCTTGGAAGTTTGTAACTCTCGTATATTTCTTCATACTGAACACTCGCAATTTCTTTACCTGTATAATCACTAATTGAGCTACATTTCCAAGCGCTCACAAATGTAATCTCATCCGAATGATTTATATTAGGTGATTCAGTTCCAGATCTTCCTTGTTTTTGAGATGCATAAGCAGTTTTTTTATTGGTAATTTCCTGGACATTTAAAAAAAACTCATTACCTGAAGTGTCGATAACAATAAAACTGTTGATATTAAAATTTGAAGAATTATAACTTGGAATAACTTTAAAATTAGGATCATTCGTTAAAAATTTAACTTCTAAGAAAGGAGGAGTCAGTTTTTTCTTCAAAATGAAAGAAGCACTTTTATTCAATATGTTTATATTATATATATCATACTCTTTATCAAAAACTCCCTGTGTTCCTCTATCTGTTCCAACTCCTGAAGAATTCCATAAAAAAGATTGAAAAACTGAGTCAGTTTCAGAATAATTGTTGGACTCTACTATTTGAGAATAATGGTTATGCAAAATTCCAACTTCTTTATTTGGATTATCTAAATTTGTTTCATCTGGGATATGGACAACAGTTCTTGAGATGACCATTTCCGAGTTCAAAGCCCAACCAGTTCCTACCCAACCAGACCTATTATCAACTTTGTTACCAAAAGTGCTGTATCTTAAATTCAATGGTATTTCAAGTGATTTATGTTTATAATTACCTAAATCAATATTAATATTAGGTTGTCCCGTATAGTGATTAATCGGAAGATGCTCAAGCATCATCATTTGGGCTGTCGTAGGTGATGGAGGGATTATTTCGGTAAACTCACTTAAATCAGATTGATTATTTATATTTTGACCAAATGAAAATTGAACTAAAAATAATACTAAAAAAAATCTCAACATTTTTTCTATAATTAATGTTTATTTGACTAAAATATAAATATTAAATAAAATTAAATTACGGTTTAACCGTAAACATGGTACGGTTTTTAACATTTAAATGTTAAATAAAAATTTATAAAATTATACTCAAAAAGATCATTCTTTGAAAACATCGGGGTTGATTTGTTAAAAAAAAGAAAAAATTATAGCTGATAATAAGATTGCTTTAATTACTTATAGATTTTTAAATTAGATTAAATTAAAAATAATTTAATTAGTCTATTAACTTTAAAATGGATTTGCGATGGTTAAGTTAAAAAATGAAAGAGACGGCTTACATTTCTATTGTCTGCCTTTGAAAAGCTTAAACTGGTTAAAATAGCATTAATTAAAGTCAAACTAAGTAAAAAGAAACTGGTTATTAACAGATTTATCAAAAAGAGTGAAAATCTCATAAAAACGATTAGTAGGTATAAAGAAGGTATTGCTATTCTGTCTTTTGATGCTACAAAATTAATTTATGGATACCTTCTATGTTTTGCCTAATTTAATTACGATATGTGATTCAATACTTTTTAGAGCTAGTTTTCACAATTAGTATTTCTACTTTCCTTGACCGGTTGTAGCGCTTAAAATCCAGTTTTTTTCCTATCTTCTGAGAGTCAGTGGAGCATGTAGCTGTAAGGAGCATTAAAATTAAATGTATTTAAAATAGGTTTAAGCGTTAATGCTTTTGGAAAAGCTATCTTTCAATACAAAAAATAGATTTAATCTAATATTAAGTAAGTTTAAGGGTAAAAAAAATAATCAATTGAGGCCATTTTTCCTACCTTCTACAAGCTTTCGTATTCCGTATCATTAGGTTCCCATAACTCAATGTATAAGACTCTCATTTCTTTAGACCACTTTTAGTTGTTTCTTAGTTGAATTTTTAGGCTGCATTTTTATACTTTACTATAGGTTTTTCATTAATTCCTTGGTGATTCTTTTTATGGTATTTATCCATCCACTTTTTTATACCTCTATACAAGCTTATACCATCTTCAGCTGGTTTAAATAAATGTGTTGATACTTTATTGTTCTCCAGAAACGTTCGATATAAATGTTGTCTAAAGCCCTTCCTTTTCCATCCATACTGATGTTTATGCCTTCACTTTTAAGCAGTTCCACATAGTCTAAACAAGTGAATTGACTCCCTACCAGAGTTTAATATCTCAGGCTTCCCATTGATTTTTATAACTTTTCTCACAACTTCTAAGCTTGCCTGTGCATCTTAAGTATTAGATATAATAATAGCTCTACTGTAAACATCGATTATGGCTGTTAAATACATAAATCCTTTACGCATTGGGATATAGGTGATATCGATCTCCCAGACTTGATGAGCACGTTCTATTTTTAAGTTTTTTAAAAGATAAGGATGGATATATTTTTTCTCCCCTAACACGGTTAAATGTCTTTTGGGGTAAATAGGACGAATATTGGCTTTACGCATTAAACGTCTTACCCGTTCATAACTCGCTTTTATACCTTCCTTATCTTCTAGCATAGATTGCATAATCAGAAAACCAGCTGTTGGCTCTTCTAAGATATGTTTATCCATGATTCGCATCATTTTCAGGTTCTCTGGTTTTTCTCCCACAGCTTTATAGTATAGGCTACTTCTGGATAAATCTAAAAGCTCACATTGCTTGCGTATGCTTAAAGATTTATTGTTTTGTTTAAGAATTAATTCCATTTTCATTTCAGTAGATCCAATCGTTTCAAGCTTTTTTTTAAGAAGTCTCGCTCCACTTCAAGCTTGTCTATTTTTACATAAAGTTTATCTAAATCAACTCCTTCATCCTTTGGTTGAAATGATTTTTTATCAAAAATGTCACTAGATTTTTTTAGAAACTCCTGTTTCCATTGACTGATTTAATTGGGATGCAATTCAAAACGCTGTGCTAGTTCTGATAAACTATAGCGCTCTTTTAAAGCCTTTATAATCTGACTCTCGCTAAATTTGCTGCTTCTCATGGTGACAGTTTGAATTTAAAGTTAGTAAATTCAAATTATTAACTGCCCTATTTATGGTGAAGCCTACACACGTGGATGAGTTCGTACTGGGCGGCAGGGATGAGGGAAGGACAGGCAGGAGCTACGACGGCAGGAAGAAGAAGACTATCACGGCAGTCCAGTTGACTGGAGACGGGAAGGTGAGAAGGATGTACGCTATGAGAATAGGCGACTTCTCGGCTCAGTCACTGCAGTACATCTTCGTGAATCACATAAGCAGGGAGGCTAAGGTGACCACTGACAAATGGAGGGGATACAAGCCCATTGCCAAGGTATACGACATTAACCAGATAGAGAGTAACGACGGTCTGAATTTCAAGGCAATGCATACCATGATACACCAAGTCAAATCTTGGATAAGAACCACCTATTCCTGAGTAAGCGAGGACAACCTGAACCGCTATTTCAACGAGTTTTGCTTCCGGATAAACCGCTCACAGAGTAAGGAGACCGTATTTAACAACCTGATAACGAAGATGGTTGCTGGAAGCAAAATTTATCAAACAGAATTGGTGAGCAATTAACTACCGACCTCTATCAAATTATTTCGAAAAAAATCAGAATGATTTATTCTAGGAGTATTATATATGTAATCGATTAATATATAGGTAATCAAAAATATTAAGCAATAGGGATATTGCTATTTTGTTTACACTTCAACAAACGCTCTCGCAAATCTTTAATTATATTGTCTTTCAGCTCTATGTTTTCTTCATATTGATTTATAAGCTTGGTGAAAATATCATTTGTCAATATAGCCTCTTTCTCATCTGTATCCTCATTATTATTGATAACTCTAATATGATCAGGTATCAATAAATCAACCACTTCAATTTCAAAAAGTCTACAAATGCTCTCAATATAATTTACCCAAGTGTTTGATTTACCTGCCTCAATTCTCGCCAATGTAGGTTGAGATATATTTATAGAGTGTGCTACATATTCTTGACTGTAGTTCTTATTTTCTCTGAGGATTTTAATTTTAGTTCCTATAAGTGCATTCATTTAATATATTAAATGTTAATTGTGTTATTAAAATTACAAAAAAATATTCAAAATATAAATAAGATTATATAATTTCTGAATAAGAGACTATTAAAGACTATTGTAATTTTATTAACGTTTTATGTCAAAGCGTTGTTTCTCAATGTAGTACCAATTCAAATTACATAATTAGTAAGGTTTAAAATCTTAAAAAATGAAAATTATAAATGTACTTTTATTTACTTTCTGCTGTTTTGTAGTAAAGCTTAATGCTCAATCCACAAATCAAAACTATATTTTGTCTACTCAATATCTAGAAAATATATTGGTAGACGATAACTTCACATCAAGTATAGGTAATTGGCAAGAAAATGGAAACGTAACAACTTCTTTAATTAATGGCAAAGTTAGAGTCAATATTAATTCTAGTCGCGAGGGATTAAAAAATCCCTTAAAAGGCTTTAATACAATACAAGGCAAAACCTTAAGTATCAAAATCAATTTTAATAAAGGTAATACAGATTCTAATGTTAGGCTATATTTAGAAGAAAGGAATCCTGCTGGAGGGCTTGTTGGCAATCGAATGATAAATGACAACTTACAGACAGGTGTTAATCAATATAGCTATATAATGACGGCCTCAGGAAATTTTATGATATTTCGAATAGACAAAGATAACACTAACACTTCAACTAACAGTTTTTTTGAATTAGATTATATTAGTTTACAAATTGATGACAATACTTCAATTGAAAAATTAGAAAATATCACATATCTCGATGGCTTTGGCAGACCTAAACAGTTTATTGGAATAAAACAAACTCCAAATCAAAAAGATATTGTTCAACACGTAGAGTATGATCAATTTGGCAGGAGAAATAAACAATATCTAGCACTGCCGAGTTCACAAAGCACAGGAAACTTTTTGAGCAATTCAAAAACATTGACGGAACATTACTATCAAATTGCTTTTGCTGATCAGCACCCCTTTTCTGAAGTAAGGTATGATAACTCACCTCTGAACAGAGAATTAGAAAATACAGGTCCTGGTAATACATGGCAAATCTTACATAACTCAGACAATGACCATACGATTAAGAAAGACTATGGACTTAATGTGTATGAAGAGGTGCATCGGTTTATAATCAATAATAACAATAATAACAATAAGCCATTTGATATTACCTTTTATAGTCCCAATACTTTGATTAAAAAAATCATTAAAAATGAGAATTGGACACCTGGTGATGGAAAATTAAATACAACTGAAGTTTTTACTGATAAAAATGACAAAATGATAGCTGAATTTAATTTTGAAGCAGAGGAAGGCTCGATTAAAATATTAAAAAAGTATTATGTCTATGATATTTCAGGAAATTTGAGATATGTCTTGCCTCCAAAGCTTACTGAACAACTTCAAAGTGTATCTATAGATGATTATTATGATTTATGGTTGGAAAATGATTTTCTGGAGCAGGGAGACGCTGGTACATTACCAATTAGATTCAGTGTAAGTAACACATTCGGTAATATAATTAATTTTACAGCATTAAGATCAAACTTATCTATAGGGTTAGTAAATAAAGTACTGAAAAAACAAACTGTGAAAACGCTAAATACCTCTAGCCCAATACCCGATATGGAATTAGGAGAAGTGAGAGGAATTACGGCTTTTAGTGCTCCAGGTGGAGGACCTTTGCCTATTCCTGTAGGGATTGCCAAAATAGAAAATGGGAACTTAGTTGTCGATAGAATTAGTACTGTTCCATTCCATACTATTTCAATTGGAATATCAGTAAATCTTAATCGTATACCCCTTAATCAACTCCAGTTAGATAATTTAGCATTTCAATACAAGTACGACCAATTTAATAGACAAATAGCTCAGAAAGTGCCAGGAAAGGGTTGGGAATATATGGTGTATGATCAATTAGACCGTCCTGTACTAACACAAGATGCTAATTTGAAACTTCAAAATAAATGGTTGTTCAATAAATATGATGTTTACGGACGTTTAGTTTATAATGGACTCCATACTAATAAAGCTTCAAGAGACCAATTGCAAAACCAAATAAATAATTTTATTGACAATAGCACTAAAAAAGATAATGCGGAAACAAGAACCAATTCAGCCATTACAACAGGTGATGTTGCAATTAACTATACAAATTCAGCATTTCCAATCAATAATCTGGAGGTGTTAAAAGTCAATTATTATGACGATTATAATTTCTCAGATCCTCACATGCCAAATATCACAACTAACATTTTAAACCATAATGTAACTACAAGGCTGAAAGGACTACAAACTGCATCTTGGACTAAAACTCTAGGCGCAACATCATGGTCTAAAGACTATAATATTTATGACGAGAAAGGACGTGTTATTTCGGTGTATAATAGAAATTATTTAGGAGGGTTTACTGAAAACAAAAGTGATTTAGATTTTAGAGGAAAAGTACTTAAATCAATAACAACCCACAAGAAAATGCCTTCAAGCCCAAACTTGTCTATTGAAGATACTTATGAATACGACCATGCAGAACGACCTACAAGTCATTTCCAAAAAATCAACAAACAACGAAAAGAACTTATTGCTTATAATTCATACAATGAATTAGGTCAAATAATATCTAAAAATATAGGAGGTATTAATAAAAAAACTGGATTGCAAAAAGCGGACTATACCTACAATATAAGAGGTTGGCTAGAAAATATGAATAATCCTAATAGTCTTGGCGATGATCTTTTTGGATATAAGCTAAATTATACCGATCCAACACAAGGTAATTCAAATGTAAGTACACCGTATAATGGGTATATAAAACAAACGATTTGGAGGTCTGCCCACAACGGAATAAAAAAGTCATATGCAATTGAATACGATGAATTAGATCGCTTTACGAGATCAAGCTACAGAGAAAATAATAGCTTAACAGGAGGTATAGGAAGATTTGAAACCTATAGTTTAAGGTACGATTCCAATGGGAATATAAAAAAACTAAGTCGTAACAATAACATGGGCTCTCAAGTAGATAAACTCGGATATAGATATGATGGCGGTAACAGATTACTTGGAATCAACGATTTGACTAATAATAGTTTCGGTTTTAATGATACTTCTACATCTGGAAATGATTATTCGTACGACGCAAATGGTAATTTAATCATGGATAAAAATAAAAATATTACCAAAATTACCTACAACCATTTAGATCTTGTTGAATCTGTAAACTTTGGAAATGGGGCTAAAATAGAGTTTGTTTACGATGCTAGTGGCAACAAACTATTAATGCGTAATTTATTTAGTAAAAGTATCCGTTCAGTCACCCACTATTTAAACGGATTTCAGTATGAAGGAGATCAGCTACAATTTTTCCCAACTCCAGAGGGATATGTTGTAAAAAATGGAGCTGTACACCAATATGTTTATGTATTAAGTGACCACTTGGGAAATAACAGAGTGAGTTTTATGGATTATAATGATGATTTAAACATTAGTTCTAACGAGATATTGTCAAATACTGATTATTATGTCATGGGGCTAACACATCAAGGAGAAAATATTTCTGGTATAGCGTCTAATTATAATTACAAATATCAAGGTAAAGAAAAATTAGATTATGAGCATTACAACATGTACGATTTTGGCAGCCGGATGTACGATCCTACTGTTGGGCGCTGGTTTAACACAGATCCTCAAAACCAATATTTAAGCCCTTATTTAGCAATGGGAAATAATGGGGTTATGATGATTGACCCTGATGGGGAGCTTGCTTTTTTGATACCTTTAGCAATAGGAATTGCTAAAGCTGCAAAAGCAGTAAAAGTTGCTAAATTTGCAAAAGCCTCATTTAAAGCTATGAAGCTTAAAATAAAATTAGCTAAGGCTTTTGCTCCTTCTTCATCTCTTGCATCTGCCACTGCAGGCAAGATTCCTTCCTCAATATTAGCAAAAAAGAGTTTTACCGCAGGTTTAAAATCTGGAGCTCTAAATACGATGGCAAGCTATAAACCTGGTGATAACTTTGGGGATTTTGCCAAATCTTTTGGTGCTGGTTTTATTGGTGGTGCTACGGGTGTAGGTGCAGATAGTAAGCTATTAGGCGCTGTAGCAGGAGGTACAGCTAATTGGGAGTTTAATGGCCGGAAAGGTGGATACGAAGGCGCACAATATTTTGTTGGTGGTGCTTTGTCTAGTTATCAGGGTCTTAGTAAGGTAAAAGGTAAAAAATTATTTAAAAATGCCAAAAGTAGTACATTAAAAAATCATGGCGATAACTTCATAAAATATGGCTTACAAAACACTGCTTATGATTTTGCCTACTCCAAACAAGAGGATTTTGCTAAACGGGGCTGGAATCATTTGACAGGTTTTGCTTGGGGTGGATTAACAGGAGCATATCAGTCTGCAAATTTTGAAAAAAAAGCCTTTGCAAATTCACTATTTTATCAAGGTGTTATTTGGGTAGGAAATGGAGCAATTAAAAAGAATTTTGAAGAAATCAAATATAATGGATCACAGTTAAACAAAGGATTTATCAGTTATGCCAAATGGATGAATGATATTTGGAAAATGTAGTATATGAAAAAGTTAGCTATATACTTTATTGTTTTTTTTCTAGTGTCATGTAGAAGCAATCATCATTTCAAAAAGAACTACAGTGAAATTGATTCTATCGAAAAAGTGAGTATAAGACTATGTAAGGACAGAAAAATACCAATCCTTGGATATACAAGTGGAAGTATAACTTTTAATTCAAAATCTCTGAGAAGTAAAATACTAAATTCCATTAAAGAAAAACATTTTTATGTTGCAGAGCATGATGAACTAGATAGGTTTTTATGGGATACTAACTGTGATAATCTGATAGCTAGAAATTTTAAAGACTCAAACAAATCTATTAAAAATAAAAACACAACTTCGAACAAATATTTTATCAACATTTCATTACATTTAACTTACATGACAAGAAAAAATATTGAGTATGGTGCTGCTTTTGAACCCTCAGTGGATATAGGGAATGATGCTCATGAAATTAAATATAAATTTGTGTTAGCTCTATTTAAGAATAAGCTTTTGGAATATATGGATAGACAGATATATAGGATTACAATCTTTAGTCCGCGTAACGAAAATATAAACTACGAAGTTCCCCAAAAAATTATAGACAGCTTAGTCACCAAAAGCTTAGCAGAATATAAAAAACGTTTAACTCCCGAAAACAATTATAAATTATAAAACTAAATGAATAAATTAGCTTTTATTTTTATTAGCCTTTTCTTAGTCTCATGTTCTTCGGACGATGTAGAACCGCCTTCAGTAGACATGAATCTGTTGTATGGCCAGTGGTTCGAAGTGGGCTACTGCCCAGCTCAAAATAATATAACTTTCAATCAAAACCGAACCTATGAGCAAATAAGTTCAGGAAACATTTGTGAAGAGAATAATCTTGATACGTTTCAATATACCGGGTCATATAAAGTAATTGGAAATAGATTAATTCTCAATCAAGAAGCAGAAACTATAATTGAGGAAGGGGATTTATCTAATGATATGTTTGAACCAGTTCGGTTCGTAGTTAACAGTCGAATCACAGATATCTCAGTAAATAGTCTAACCATACAAAATGAATATAATTTAGAATCCATACTAGTGGATAAGAATTTTGAAAAATAAAATTTAAGATATAATAATAAAAGATATGAAAATCAACTTCAACATACTCGATATATTACTTTTATTTATAGTTTTTGTTTATACAATCTCTTGGTCTCAAGTGAACAGCACTACGGTAGGTGATCATGACGTAATTGGGCCACAAAATTCATCTTTCAAGTTAGGCCAAAAAAAGGTTGGAGATATTCAAAATACCATCAACGAAGTTACAGGTAAAATTGCATTTTCTGTACCAATAGCAAACATCAGTGCTGGTACAGTAAATTATGATTTAAGCATCAACTACGATGGGCAGTCTAGTTTTAGAACAGGAAGCGAACTTAATAAATACAATCCGACTTCTATTATAGGTGTGGGTTGGGATATGCCACTAATGAAAATTACTGTGGATAATAAGGACACAGCTACCCGTGATGATGATGATTTTTATTTTTCAGATGGTTCAACAGTTTCTAAATTAATATGCACAGAACGTGGTAATGAAACATGGGAGTTTGAAATGGAAGAGTTTGCTAATTGGGATATTACCTACTACAAAGGCTTTACAGAATTCGCTCAGAATCCAATTACAGGAATGTGGAGTATGGTCTATAGAGAAGCTGATTTTTGGAAAATAATAAACGATGAGGGGATTGAATACTATCTTGGTTACGCAACCAATCAACAAAATGGCGTTAGTGCACCAAGCTCTACATCCAAGTCCAAAGAAGTTGTTTCGACTTGGGGGAATTGGATTGGAGATTCCAACAAAAACCCAAACGGAGTGAGTACAATAGTATGGAATGTGAGTAGAATTAGAGATCAATGGGATAATCAACTCAACTTCAGCTATGATTTAGTTGAAGGTCGGCAGAACACCTCACAAACTAATCATAAGCATACTGAAGCTTCATACCTTAGAAAAATTATATCTTCAAATGGTTCTAGAGTTTTATTAAATTATGGAAATAAACAAGGGGCGCTTAAATTCGAATATCACGAACCTCATAGAGAACGCACAGAACCTGATGCCTATCAAGAACGATATGAAAAAAAATTTTTAAGTAATGTAGAGGTATATAATTATAATATCGAGTTGTCTTACTCATTTGATTTTGGTTACCAACTAAAATCTCTTCATAATGATGACAAGCGCTACTTAACAAATATCACTCAATCAACCCATACCAATGGAACAAATGCTTCCTTACCACCTCAAACATTCGACTATCACTATTCAGGAACATTTAGAGGTGGACTTAAAACAATTACCTATCCTTCGGGTGGGTCGGTAACTTATAATTATCAGAACAAATCATTGTTTTACAACAATAGTACAACTCATTCTGGAATTTCAGGATATTATTTTTATGCAGCCAAAGTAAGTGATAATTATAATTTTAGAGTTTACAGATCAATAGATCCAATAGGAAACAGTGGCAAGTACAGGTTAAAAATCCAGCGTTTTACTTGGAATGGCAAAGATTGGGAATCTAATATTTTCACATTTCCTCATTTAGTCGCATTACATGGTGACGGGAGATTAAGAGATTTTTATGGGGTTTATGAAAATGATTTTTATGGTTTTGCTTTTGATACAGGTGTCAGGGCAGATTTGTTTTTATTTCATAAAGAACAAAATGGTCGTGACTGGAAATATACGAGGTATTCTTCAAATCATATAGGCAACGAAAAGCCCGTATTGTTATCTGGTGACAACTTTATTGCTTTAGGATCTCACCATACAGGTAGGCTCTGGATCAGAACATGGAACGGTAAAACTTGGAATTCAAAACTCATTTTACAAGGAGGAGGACAATACTATTATGCTGCAACAAATAACTTCATCCTTTCACTTGATGAAGATGGTGGTTCTGACATGATAACAGGAGCAAGCCATGAAGACAATTATTACATTCATTATCTAGATGCAGAAAAAGAATGGCAAACTAAATCATGGTCAGCGTTTGCAGATCCAAGAATTCATGGCATAGAATTGCCAAGTTACTTTTACCCATCAAATTCTATGTCTGGGTTTGTAGCCGATGATAATCCGGAATTATTTTTAAGATGGAATAAAGACTATAATCTTGTAGCTGTTGATGATAACCTAGGTATGCACAATGATAGTTCTCCACTATTACCCTCTGGAAATAGTGGTTTATTTTCACTTTTGAATCACTTTTACAGCTCTCCTATTCAAGCTCGTCGTTTTAATGGCATTGATTGGTCTTCTGGAAACGTTGGGAGTTCTCAAGGATATTATTCCAAAACAAATTTTGGACAAGATTTTTTAACGTTTCAAAATCATCCAAGCCTTGGTTTAGGATATTTGAATTACGACCCTAATTTTGATGCTTTCAACTCTGGGACCTTAACATTAAATTCAGGTGTAAATTCAAACGAAACAAGCAATGGAATTACAAGTGAATATATAGTTGTTGGTAATTTACTTTTTAAAAAGAATACAGGTGGTGGTCCAACATTTTTGTTTAATCAAGCGGGCTCTATAGGAAATGTTAAAAATAATTTCACTTACACTGACGGAATAAGTCAATCGTACATTAAAAGACACACAAATACCTTTTCTTCCACCTTCATAGATGCAATGTATTTAAATATAGATAAAAGTACTGGTTTGATTAACCAAATTAATCTTGGAAAAAAAATTCCGATAATGTATTATACCAATTGGGATGGTAAAAATAAAGTTTTTGGGGGAAGCTTTCCATTTTTATCACAAAGAACCATGCATTTAAAAAGTGAGCCTAGTGCGGGTCAGTTTGATGATTTTTTGTATCGCATTATTGACAATGGTTTCAATAATTGGGTCAGAGATATAGTTGTTACAAGTATTAATATGGATGATGATAATGGTAATGTAAGGAAAATTAATTATACATATAATGATGCTACGCCTTCATCAGATAATGAAATTACTTTTTACGGTGAGGTAGTTATTGAAAATAAAGGCTTTGGTGCGAGCTCTAATGGTAGAGTTAAAAAGATTTATAATGCCGGAGCTTATGATGTACAAATGGCAGGTTTACTTTTGGAAGAACAAATCTTGGATACGAACAATAACATAAAAGCTAAAACCACAAATACATGGAATAAAATTGAGAAAAACTACGGTTTACATGGTATGGGTCACGATGTTGTCTTGAAAACAGAAAAACAAGAAGTATTTCTTCCGAGTGGTAATTTGGTTAACACCACAGATTATAATTATAATTCTGATGGCCTAATTACATCTTCCACGACAACAAATAGTAATGGTGAGACAGAGAGTCAACATATTAGATATGCCTACCAGCAGTATACTTTTGTTCGAGATAAAAATATGATGAATGAGGTCTATGAAATGAGTTATAAAGTTGATAATGAAACAATTGGTATTGAGCAAAATGTATGGATAAATTCTGGCAATAGAGTATACTTAAAAGAAAAATGGTCTGGTTCAAATGCTTCAAATTTAAGAATGAAAACAGATTTAACACGTATTGATAACAATGGTGTTCCTCTTGAAGAAACCAATGGTAAGGATGTATATGTATCAAGGCTACTTGGTTATTCTGATCGATATGAAGTGGCAAAAATTACGAATGCTACCTACCAAGATGTTATTAATGAATTGGATGTTACTTATTCACAGCTTCAAACCTTAAATACTGAGAGCTTAAAAAATGAACTTATGAAACTTTATGATCGATTGCCTGATACTATGATCACTTTAAACTTCTATGATAATAATGGCCGTATCGTCAATATAGTGAATGAACGAAAAGAAGAAGCCTATAGATATTACGATATCTATGGTAGGTTAGACTACGTAACTGATGGTTATGGAAATATTTTAAGTCGTAAAGCATATAATTTCGGAAATTAGCGTACGTTTTTAACCGGTTTAAAGAAAAAATCTATATAAATTACTCTATTCTAGCTTAGTACATGACAAAAAACAGAATATATCCATAATAGATTGATTTTTAGTGTTTGACAAAACTCATGCCATGTAACTTAGTCCATATTTAAAAATACTTTTACCTTTTCTACCATGTTTTTTGGTTTTTATTGGTTTTTATCTGATGCAAGTAGATTCCAATTTTATAACACCATACAAAAGCTATCATCACTAGTAAAATTAGTTTTTCTATTCTTTGAGTATCTTGTAGATGCGTCTTTTCTATATCAAAACCAGTTGATTTCATTGCTTTGAAGCACATTTCAATTTCCCACCTTTTTTGGTAATCGTGCTGTGCGTTTTCAGGTTTATTAAATAATACGATAATCAGAAAATCCTGTTTTAAGTTCTTTGTATTAAGCTTGCAACCAGATAAATAACAAAGTTTACCATTTACGCTCACATTTTTATTATAATATACAAACTGATTGGCTTTAGACCTGTTGAACAGGTGAGATGCTTTGATTTCTTTGTTCTTGTGTGGTAGAAATATTTTAAAATTGTTACGGATTCGAATGTAATATCTAATTTCATTTCTGTTTAAAAACGCCAACCAGTCTTTTCCTACAGACTCTCTGTCTGCAACAACGGACTCAATAACTTCTCTGCCGAAGAGCTTCATGAATCTGTTGATTAGATTGATACGCTCCTCAGCGTTGGAATTTCCTCTTTTTTCAAGCATTGTAGAGAGTAAAGGAAAGGCAACACCTTTATAAACAACACCTAACATAAAAATATTCATACCAGTTTGTCCAAACTTCCAATTGGTTCTATCAATACTTAAAATGAGCTTATCCTGAGCAGGAAGCAGATTAAAAATAAGACGAGCAATGAGATTACAATCCAAACTATAGTTTGCTATAAAACGCTGGATGCGTCTTAGTGACGAATTTGGATCTGATGTGGTATCAAAAGCATTTGCTAGTTTTTCAAAAGTAACGGTCTGCACTTTGCATAAGGCAATAACAAAGTGCGAAATTAGCTTGAGTCGGGCTAAATTGATTTTACCTTGTAAATGAGTGTTCAGAATAGAAGTTAATTCACTATTTTTAGTGACTGCATTGGTTTTCTTCATTAGACAAATAAATGGAATTATTCATATAATATACTGAAAACCAATGCTTTATACTAATTATTGGACACTTAATTTATTGATTTTCAATGATTTAAATTTTTGTCATGTACTAAAAAATATTTCTTTTTTTGTATTTTAAGTATTAACATATTATACACTGAGTTATGAAAAACTTTTATATCCCATTATTCTGGCTGAGTGGTCTGTTTTTAGGCCTAATGGTCTGTGCTTATTTTGCCTGCCCTCACTGGCAAATTGCCTGTCCTACTATGCTAGCTTTATCGATTTTCCTTGGCCGAGTCGGTTATGTGAAGATGAAAGCATCCAAAAACACCTAGATATTTCAGCGAGTCTAAAAAATTTTCTTCCAACATGTAATAATTGAAAGGAGTTGTGTCTAAAAGGTGAATCATAAACTTAATAGACATGACAACTTCAATTAAACTTAGCCTATTATTCATATTTGCATTTCAATTCCTTGGATTCTCTCAGCAAGCGATCCAGGTCCAGCAGAATGAGAAAGGCGACCCCATTTTATTTCTGCCTGGCTTCGCCAATTCGTCTGAGGTCTGGGAGGACACACTCAACAATTTAGAGCAGTCCTATCAAATTCATCTGGTGGATTATGCCGGAGTGAATGGCATAGCTCCGATTGAAAGCCCCTGGTTGCCCCAAGTGAATGCAGCGCTTATAGAGTATATCCAATCCAAAGATTTAAACAACCTCACCATCATTGGTCATAGCCTTGGGGGCACGATCGCGCTTTACCTTGCGGCAGAATTAAAAGAGCGGGTCAAGGAAATTATTCTGGTAGATGCACTACCCCACACCGCTAAACTGATGTTCCCCAATCAAACTGAGTTTCAATACGACAACCCCTACTCACTATCGATGATGGAGATGGATGACTCTTCTTTCGAGGCTATGGCAACCCAACAGGTGAGTATGATGACCTTTAGCGAAGACAAACGGCCTCAACTAGTCAACTGGATCCTGAACACCGATCGCAAAACCTATGTCAATGGTTATATAGATTATCTTAACTTTAATGCCACCACTTACCTCGAGCAGATTGATTGCCCGGTGCTGATTTTGGGAGCGACGAGTTATGGCGAAGAACAAGCTAAACACACCTATAAAGATCAGTACAAAAAACTTAAAAACTACGACCTAAAAATGGCACCAACCTCTGCGCATTACATCATGTACGATCAGCCCGAATGGTTTTACACCCAACTTAATCTGGCGCTGAATGACTAAGTCGGCTGATTTTGAATCGATTTACAAGGCTCAGCAGCCAGCGGTAATGCGACTATGTTTAGGTTACTTTGGCGGCGATCAGGATAAGGCTAATGACATCTGCCAGGAGATTTTTATTAAAGTATGGAAACACCTGAATAAGTTTGAAGGGAAATCTCAAATGAGTACCTGGATTTACCGCATCGCCGTCAACACCTGTCTTAACGCTTTAAGAAGGTCGAAAAAAGACTTAAACCTGATAAAGCTTAAGGATGACTTACTGGCTGAAGAAGAGGGCCAGACCAGCGATGAGGAAAGCAGACTTCGGGCCATGCACGCCTGTATCCAAGAGCTCAATCCTAAAGACCGTTCTATCATTTTACTGGTGCTGGAGCAAGAACCTTATCCTGAAATTGCCAGCATCCTGGGTATTTCAGAAAATAACCTCCGGGTTAAAATTCACCGAGTTAAAGACAAATTATCAAAATGCGTATCCTTATGACCTTTCAAGACCTAGAACAGACCTGGCAGGAGCAAGCTCCTGCAAAACATCCTCTTTCTTCAGAAGAAGTCACCACCAAAGCTAAAGCCAGCCTACGGCAGATGAGAATTCAACAAACCTATACTCTGGTTATCCTGGGAGTCACCTGTCTGATTTTGGCCGGCTTCTACATCTATATCGAAGCTTACAAAGACCTCTGGTCGGGGCTGGGCATTCTGGTGATGCTATTGAGTTTAGTGCTGCGGATGGGACTGGAAGTCTACCACAACCAGAAGCTGAAGAACATCGACCCAACCCAAGACCAGCAGACTTTTCTGCAACAGCACCAAAGCTATTTTAAGCAGCGGCAGTGGGTACATTTTGGATTCACGCCGCTGGTCTACCTGCTTTACTTTTGGGGGTTCTGGCAAATGCTACCGGCCTTTAAGGCCAATTTGTCCAGCGGGTTTTACACCTATATTTTGATAAGCGGCAGCTTGGTTTTTATAGGCTTAGCGGTATTTATTGGTTACCACATCAAAAAAGAACTCCAGGAGTTAAGGTTTTTTGAGGAGTTAATTTTAAAATAATAAAGCGGGACTGAAAGCCTCAGTTTAGCATTAAACAGCCTCAGCAGCAACTGTGGATAAGTTTGTAGAAAACTTTCAAATAAAAAAAGTTATTAATTAAAATAATGCTTTAGTTTAGTTGCCTAATTCTAACCTCATTTCAATCACACCTTTACTTACTAAGTTTGACTTTTTATCATATCAGATAAGAGTAAGTAACTTACTGAAAAACAATTTATAACATGAAAAAAATCACCCTACTTCTTTTGCTTTTTGTCGCCTGCTCTGGTTACACACAGAATGTATCTATGATTAAAAGCGAAATTTTTAAAGACTCAAAAAAACACAGTTCACTTGAATTTTCTTTAGACGATGAAAATGGTGGACTAGTAACCATTAGAGCTTACTATGGCGGATTACTTAAATCCTTAAAAGGCTATTATATTCAACACTTTGACTCTAAATTAAAACTCCTAAAAGAGATAGAATACGAGGTGGATAATAACACGATAAGAAATGCTTTTATTAAAGATAACCGCTTACATTTAATAGAATATAATATTGATAAAAAAGCAGATAAAATTTCATTTAATGCAGTCTCTGCAAACTTAAAAGACCTTAAATTTAGCAGTAGAGAACTCCTATCATTTTCTGAAGAGTATCAAAAAAAATACTTCAGTTTGAGTATCGGTCTATTAAACGTCAATAATCTTTCTCAGGGTGACAAAAATCATGGTGGAGAAATAGTTTTTTCCCTCAACAAAAACTATTTTCTGATCAATTTTGATGTTAATAACAAGGACCAGGAGTCACACAAAATATATGTGTTTAACGCTAACTTTGATCAAGTTTACGAGCAGACCGTTCAAAAAGATATCAAAGACAAATATTTTGAATATGAAAGTATTGATATAGACGATGATAATGGTACTGTATATTTTCTTGGAAAATCTTTTGAAAATGAGTCTAGAAAATCTAAAAAAAATGGTGAGACTAACTACCATTTCGAATTATATAAAGTAGATGCGGATGGCCAAGTCGTGACTAGTTTTAAAAATCCAGACCGATTCATCCCATCATTAGAATTGATCAAATCTAAAAATCGATTATCATGTATTGGTTTTTATGGACTAAAGGATCAAGACAGAATTAACGGAGTAAGCCTTTTCAATTTAAACCCTGCAACTCTCGAAATAGAAAAGCAAAAATTTACGCCTTTCTCAGAAGAATTTTTAAACGATAAGTATGGGAACAAAAAAGCTAGAAAGAAAAGAAAAAAAGAAAAGGGAATAAAAAATATTGACTTTAAAAGCGTGCATGTGATGGATAACGGAGATATTATCCTCAATGCAGAAGAGGCTTACATGACCACTCAAATGTCTAGCTCAGGAAATGGGATGTCAACTTATACTATTTTTCATTTTGATGATATCATGAGTTTAAGATTAGATAAAGATGGAAATTTAAAATGGGCAAGAAATATAAATAAAGAACAAACAGGGCTTGAGAACACCTCCTTTACCTCCATAACTGTTGGAGAAGATTCATACTTTTTCATCAATTGTTCAGATAAAATCAAAAAATTGAGTGCAGATAGGATCTCTTTTAAAAATACCAAAGCCAGTAAGTCTAACTTGTACGTTATTAAAATTAATCAAGATGGAAATTTTGACTTTAAAAAGCTAATTGACGATAAAGAATCTAAAGTATACTACAAAGTCAACAATGGAAATGTAAATTTAGATCAACAAACAGTGATTCTTGCAGGAAAAAGAAAGAAACGCACCAGAATATTGAAACTGGAAATATAAGCAATTACGAATGTGCTTTTATGAATTTTTGTAATGATAGTGTGATGGCTGTGTTATCCCTCCCTCATAACTAGGTCAATTTTAGTTTTACACCTTAACTTTAATTAGCGAGAGTTTGTTTAATAGGTGTAAGCGTATTGTAAATTACCATATCAAAAAAGAACTCCAGGACTTAAGGTTTTTTGAGGAGTTGATTTTAAAATAATAAAGCGGGGCTACAAGCCTCGCTTTATTATTTACGAGCCTCAGCCACAACTGTGGATAAGTCGTGGATAACTTTCATATAAAAGGACGTTATTAATCAAAAGAATGCTGTAGTTTATGTCTATGAACTTTATCCTTGAATTGTCAACTCTAAAAGAGGAGAAGTAGGTAAATAAGGAGTTTTATACAATTAGTAAAACCAATAAAAAATAAATAAAATGAGAATAGTTTTTTTTTAATCATAAGGGTGGAGTCAGTAAAACCAATACGACATTTCATTTAGGATGGAAACTCTCCCAAAGAGGTCACCGAGTTTTATTAGTCGATGCAGATCCACAATGCAATCTGTCAGGCATAATAATGCAAGAAAACTTTGAGCAATATTATATTGAAGAAAGTACTAAAAAAAAGAATTTACCTCTCATTATAATCATTTTCAGTGTAGTATTGATCCTATTGAATTTCATTTTCACATCTGATAAAATGAATGTAGGGTTTTGGTTAAGGGTTACTTCGAGTGGATGTTTGATTTTAGCCATGATTTTCACTATTCGCAACAGGAGAAAATCCTAATGAACATATTTTGATTTATAGCTAACCAAAAAAAGTAATCTATTTGCAAACTTTAGAAAATTGGACTAAATTTCTAAAACCATTCAACTCAAGGCTGATGAAATTCTTCTGGATCTTACTTTTAGGGCTTTTGCTAATCGCCTGCGAAACGTCTAAGGATGAACCAACTGATGCTTCAGAGGAGACCAGCTTATATTTCCCGCCCCTCAATACCGAAGAGTGGCAAAGGGCGTCGCCAGGAGACCTGGGCTGGAATCCCTCAGCACTGGATGAGCTGCTCAGCTTTTTGGAGGATAACAACACCAGAGCCTTTATCGTTTTGAAAGATGGTAAAATCGTGATTGAAAACTATTTTGGCAATAACATTCTCAACACCTCAGCATTTGATCAAAACACCCGATGGTATTGGGCTTCTGCAGGAAAAACCCTCACAGCAAGCTTAGTGGGCATTGCTCAAACTGAAGGATTTCTTAACCTCGACGACCCAAGCTCCGATTATTTAGGGAACGGCTGGACCAGTCTACCGGCCGAGAAGGAAGCTTTGATCCAGATCAAAAACCAGTTAAGCATGACCACTGGACTAGAGTACGATGTTGACGACCTCAACTGTACACTCCCCTCCTGCCTGACCTATAACACCGATGCCAGTGAGCAATGGTATTATCATAATGCTCCTTACACCCTCCTCGAAAAGGTGGTTGAAAATGCCACCGGAGTAGATTACAATACCTATACCGATCAAAAAATAGAATCGACCCTAGGCATGAATGGGGAATGGATAAGTCAGGGATTTAATCAGGTTTACTGGAGCACGGCCCGGGACATGGCCAGGTTTGGGCTTTTGATGTTAAACCAGGGCCGGTGGGAAGATACAGACGTTTTATCAGACAACTCTTACTATGACCTAATGCTCAATTCTTCCCAAAGTCTAAATCCATCATACGGGTACTTATGGTGGTTGAATGGAAAAGAATCCATTATCATTCCTGACCTACCCAATTCATTTAATTCCTCTTTGTCTGAAAATGCTCCAGCGGATTTAATGGCGGGAATGGGCAAAAATGGGCAATTTGTGGAAGTGATTCCCAGTAAGAATTTGGTCGTCATCAGAATGGGTGAAGCCCCTGAAGCCTCACTCGTTCCCTTGGCTTTTCACGATGAAATGTGGGGGAAAATCAATCAAGTTATCGACTAATTAATTGAATAAAAATTTGTAACAAACTCTTACTCTAGCTATTCAAATTCAACTATATCTATCCATTTTTAAATAAAAATCAGTTGAGCTTAAAAATGACTTTTGACTATTTTATGTATATGCTGTAACAATTCTCTTGTCATGCAGACATACAGGTAACCTTATGACTGTGCTTTAGGCTTTTAGTCTTGTTATATCAAAGAAAAGACATTAGCTATAGTTATGAATTTAAAACATAATCCGAACGATGATTGAAATTCAACACGTATCCAAGCAATATCAGCTCAGCAAAAAAAAGCAGAAAGAGCTGCAAACTAAAGCCTCTTCCATTTATGCCGTCAATGACGTCAGTTTTACCTGTCAGCCAGGCCGAGTATTTTCTCTCCTAGGACCTAATGGGGCTGGAAAAACTACCTTATTACGGATGATTTCTACCATTCTTAAGCCTTCATCAGGTCAAATTTTGGTCGATGGGTTAAATGTGGAAGAACAGGCTCAGGCAGTGCGGCGCAAGATTGGTTTCCTCACTGGATCAACCAACCTTTACGACCGGCTCAACCCTGGGGAGATCGTGAAGTACTTTGCCGATCTGCACGGTATGGACAAGAATACTTTTTTAAAGCGCAAAGAGATGCTCTTCGATCAATTGAATATTCATGAGTTTCAAAAGAAGCCTATCAGTCAGTTATCTACGGGCATGAAGCAAAAGGTCTCCATCGCCAGAACTATGATTCACGATCCCAGTGTGGTCATTTTTGATGAGCCTACCTCGGGCCTGGATGTGATCACAGCCAACAGTATTATAGAATTGATTAAGCAATGTAAGGCCGAAGGCAAGACCATTATTTTTTCTTCGCACATCATGAGTGAAGTCGATCTGCTGTGTGACGATTTGGCTATCATTAACAAAGGGCAACTGGTGTACAACGATAGCATGGACAGCTTTAGAGAGAAATCTTCAGGTCAGTCGTTGACCGAATCCTTTATCCAAATCGTCAATCAAGCTCAAACCCCAGCCTAATCTAATATCATCTGCTATGAACATCATATTTACAGTCATCAAAAAAGAATTAACAGATACGCTCAGAGACAAACGTACCTTGATATCTGCCATCATACTACCCGCGTTGGTTATTCCATTGTTGCTTTTTGGGGTGACCAAGCTACAGAAAAATCTGATGGATAAGGAAGTAGCCAAAACACTAAAAATAGCTTTAATCGATGCTCCAGCTTCCATCAGAAGCCAATTGAAAGATGATACTGTACTACTTCTGGACGATTATGATCTGGAGACAGGAAAAACAGCCATCCAAAACGACGAACTAGATGCGGTCCTGGAATTTGACTCGGATTTTCTATCCAAAATCGATGGTATGGGTTCTGCCAATCTCAATCTGTATTATAAATCGACTAACCTTCTGCTTTACAATAGAATTTCCGAGAAAATAAGTCTGTTGAAATCTCAAATTCTGAACGATAGAATACAAGAATTGAACATTTCGGCTGAAGCCTTAACGCCTATCGTCATCTCTAAAAAAGACATTGCTTCTCAAAAGGAACAAATCGGCAAAACTGTGGGTGGATTTTTACCCTACATCTTTATCATCTTTTGCTTTTTAGGCTGCATGTATCCGGCCATCGACCTCATCACTGGTGAGAAAGAACGAGGCACTATAGAGACCCTCTTGACTTCACCAGCTTCGCGTTTTAAAATTCTGGTGGGGAAAATGATCACCATTTCTATCGTAGGCCTATCAGCAGCCTTTATGACGATCTTGGGTATGGTGATCGGGTTAAAGTTTTTACCCGATATTCCTTTGGATTTTTTAAACTCGATCAACGATATATTAAGCACAAAATTTATTGTAATGCTCTTCGGAATGTTATTTCCGTTAAGTATTTTCTTTGCCGGACTACTTTCTGCTATCGTGATCAGAGCTAAAAGCTTTAAAGAAGCACAGAGTATTGTAACTCCACTGAATTTTGTGGTAATTATCCCGGCGATGGTAGCCTTAATGCCAAGTGTGGAATTGAACTGGCAAACCGTGTGGGTGCCGATTTTAAACATAGCTCTGGCCACCAAAGAAATCATTGCAGGCAGCATACAAATCAGTCAATATGCTGTTATTGTATTGTCCTTAACCCTGATGGCCTTCGCCATGTGTTTCTTTAGTTTTAAGCAGTTTTCCAGAGATGATATGGTCCTGAAATAAGTGCTAAATTCCGTTGAGCCAGAATAATAGAACCGATATCATCGAATCTTTTTTCAATGTTATAATTCAGTTTTTACTGAACTTGGCGTATATTCATAGGCAAAATTGATAATCTAAAACTTGCCTTATGAACGAAAAGACTAAAGTGGTTTTGAATACGTTGATGATTCTCCTCTTATCCATCGTATTTATAGCCCCTCAGAACGCTGAAGCACAACGCCGAAAAAAGCGCAACAAAGACAAAACAGAACAAACCACTAAGGACAAATCCAAAGAAAAATCCATTGAAGATCTGACCAAATCCAGTGAAAAGATCGAAGGTCTTTTTACGATTTACAGAGACACAGTGACAGGCTCTATTCAAATGCTGGTGAGTAAAGATCATTTAGACAAAGAATTCATTCACTTTAATCAAATTTCCAATGGTGTGGTGGATGCAGGAAGATTCAGAGGCGCTTACGGCGGGTCTAAAGTCTTTAAAGTCAGAAAATATTTTGACAAAATAGAATTTGTCACCCAAAACACCTCCTTTTACTTCGATCCAGACAATGCCATTTCAAAATCTAAAGACGCCAATACCAGTGAAGGTATTATGGCCAGTTTAAAAATTGAAGCTCAGGATTCTAAAAAAGGAACCTACTTAATCAAAGCAGATGATCTGTTTTTAAAAGAAACGCTTACTCAGGTGAAGCCTCCAAAATTTCCTGGAAGCTCTCCTACAGCCTTTAAACTTGGCAGCCTGGATAAAAATAAAACCAAGATTCAAAATCTGAATAATTACGAAGACAATACAAATATTGAAGTAGAATACGTTTACTCAAGTCCTTCGGTGCTCAACGGCGGATCTGATGCAGTGACCGACGGTAGAAATGTGAGTATAAAAGTCTTTCATAGTCTTATTGCTATGCCAGAAAACGACTATGAGCCAAGGTTTGACGACCCAAGAGTTGGATATTTTACCACCCAGGTAGACGATCAAACCGCGACTGGTTCTATTCCTTATCGCGATCTGATTCACCGTTGGGATCTGACAAAAAAAGATCCGGAGGCAGCGCTTTCTGAGCCTGTAACACCTATCGTGTGGTGGATGGAAAATTCTACTCCTGTAGAATGGAGGGAAACCATCAAAGAAGGGGTGCTGAAGTGGAATAAAGCTTTTGAAAAGGCTGGATTTAAAAATGCCATGGTTGTCAAAATGCAACCCGATGATGCCGACTGGGATGCTGGAGATATCAATTATAATGTCCTGCGTTGGACCTCCTCTCCTAACCCACCCTTTGGCGGCTACGGTCCTAGTTTTGTCAATCCTAGAACCGGACAAATTTTAGGGTCAGACATTATGCTGGAGTATGTGCACTTCACCAACCGCGTGATGTACGATAAGATATTTGACCTGGCTCAGAATCAAAAAGCTTTCGACCCAGCTGAGTATTTAAAAGATCCGTCATTGATGTGCTCTTTAGGACATCAGATGCATGAGAACACCTTATTTGGGCAGACTGTGATTCAGGCCACTGGCGCTTCAGACCTGGAGATGGAACGCATGAAAAAAGAATCTATGGTGGCACTGATCATGCATGAAGTAGGGCATACTCTTGGGTTAAACCACAACATGAAAGCCAGTCAATTGTTCTCCCCAGAGCAGCTGGCCGATAAAGACTTTATCGAAGGCAAATGCCTCACTGGCTCGGTGATGGACTATGCTGCGATTCACCTCACTAAAGACCGCTCCAAGCAAGGACAGTATTACGACACCAGTGTAGGGCCTTATGATGTATGGGCAGTTCAGTTTGGCTATACGCCTTTTGGGTCTGAAACTGAAAAAAACACACTACTGGAGCGATCCTCTGAACCTGAACTGATTTTTGGAAATGATGCGGACGATATGCGCTCTCCGGGGAAAGCTATTGACCCACGAGTGATGACGGGTGATTTATCCAACGACCAGATCGGGTATTCTTTGGACAGAATAGAACTGGTTAACGAAATGATGACCGACGTCAAGTCCAGGTTCACCAAAACCGGCGAGTCCTACCAGGAACTCCGAAGAGTCTATTATATCTTAAGCGGACAACGTGCCCGGGCAACCGATGTGATCTCAAGATTTATAGGAGGGGTTTATGTGGACAGAGCGATGGCAGGTCAGGAAGGTGGCAATCAACCTTATACACCTGTAAGTTTAGCCGATCAAAAACGAGCTATGACGGCTTTACAAAATCATGTTTTTGCGCCCAATGCTTTTGACGCTCCCAACGATTTGTATAACTATCTGGCCATGCAAAGACGAGGCTTTAACTTTTTTGGCGGGCCTGAAGATCCAAAAATTCATAACCAGGTACTGAGCTATCAAAAAAATGTACTGAATCACATTCTGCACCCCAATACCCTGCAAAGAATTGTCGATAGTGAATTGTATGGCAATGAGTACAGCTTGTCCAGTTTTATGACAGACTTGAACGACGCTATTTTTAAGGCGGATATAAAAGGCTCTGTCAACTCGTTTAGACAGAACTTACAGTTGGAATACACCAACATGCTGATTTCAGCTCTTACTGGAAAGCAAAGCAGCCGTTATACGCATAATGCAAAATCGATGGCTTTATATAGCTTGAAGCAGATTCGCAGCATGGCAACCCCTAGCGGAGACATAGCCAGCAGAGCTCATAAAGAACATTTAAGAACCTTAATTGACAACGCACTTAAGGAGATCAAATAAATAAGAAATACATATAGCATCACCTCTTTAACGTTGATCTGAGCTTTGGCTTAGAGATGTTGAAGAGGTTTTTTCCTTAAAATCCATAATTCTGAAGAGATTTTTTTGCCTCTAAAAAAATTTTTATCTACTATAATGATAAATAGTTTTCTAACACATAGCAGTAGAAAGCTTAGGATGAATTATCACAATATATAAGAAATAGCTTAATTGTTTAGTAATTAGAACCACATAATGATCTTAGGTTATACCTTAAATTTGATTCCAATTCTTAAATAACTATCTCACTTAAAAAGGCACTAAATCAAATCAATAAACAAAAAAGTTAAACTGTTTATATCCGAAGATACCTAGAGCAAAAGTGAAGGCGTCTATCTCGCAAATAAACTCTCCTTTAATATCAGAGGTATTGAAATCTAAAGTTAATACGCCGTTCTTATCAGTCTGAAGATTGGATTTCCATAGCAAGGTTTTTCTGTAATCGAGATCCCAATTTTTGTTGCCATTTCTATGTGAGTTAAACTCTTTATCTCGATAGAATGGCTTTACAATTAGGTAATTCTTTAATTCCTTTTTATTTTTTTTCGCTTCGTAATCAACAATTTCTTGATCGATATATTTTACTTTTGAACCATCATTGGTGACATAAATTTTCTCGTGAACTGGCCTAAAGCCACTAGGGTGATTATTACAATTAAAGACTTGGTATTCATGACATACATAATCAAATATTGAGCTACTTATTTTGTCGTAATCTGAGATTTTTTTTCGGTGTCTTGAATTATATCCTGTAATTAGAACTTCATCGAGGAAATTAGTTGAGTTAAAACTAAAACTTTTCAATTTGTTATTTATTTTGATGGAGTCCACAGATTCTCTAAATATCAAATCGCCCTTTCTTTCAAACAAAAAGGATTTAAAAAAATCGGTATTCTTTTTATTAAGTACTTTAATGACCAGATGGTCTTGTTGAGTCTTGATAATCAACTTTTCACCTTCAAATTGTTTCAATAAAAGCGCATCGATTATGAAATTACCAAGTGAATCTGTTTTTGCTTTAAAAAGCCCATTAGATGATAAAATATCAAGTTCGATTTCTTCATGTATGTTGAAATATTGACCATGCTTTGCTTTACGTAAAACTTTGCCTCTAATGTCCTCATCTATAGAAAAATCATTCTCAACGCTCCTAGTTTTGAAGTCTGGATTCCACCGGTAATGGTTTGAAGGGGTTGTTAATAGAAATAGATCGGCATCACTTGCTTTGGTTGGGAAATTTATGAAGTTGCTAGCTTCAAGGTTTAGTTCGTTGTCAATTTTAAAAAAGGACTCCATGGTTTGAGTATAGCTTGAATTTTCATAGAGCTTATCGAAAATTGAAATATTTATTTTCCCTTGTATAGGACGGTTATTATTATCTAAAAGTTGGAGTTTCAATTTTACATTAGTAGTATTGGAATACGCTTTGTCATGGTCGCTTAGTATTTTAATTTTTATTCTATCGTTGAACTTAGGGAAAAATAATCTTGAGCTCAGAATATTAAAATGCTCATCAAATACTGAAATATCAGTTATTTCTGAACCTAATCTTTTTTTTGGCACATAAAAAGAAGTATTCTCGTTTTTCAATTCTCCCTTATATAACCATTTAATAATGCCTTTAGACTGAATTCGTACATAAACTGTTTCTTTAAGATTTGATTTTTTCTTAGAAAGGATATTAAATTTATAGGTTTGATTCGCTTCACCCAAAAATTGTACTGTCAATTCATTCTCTGAAATCTTTGGTAGTTGAAAAAGTTGATTGGAATGATTAACTTTTAACGAATAACTTTTATTTGGCTTTGGATTTAAAAAAAACTGGCCTAGTCCGTTTGATTTTATTATCAATGTATCAATACTAGATTGGTCTTCATAAAGGACGCAAGTGTAACCTCCTTTTACAGGTTGAGAGTTTAACAATTTCACTCCTATTTTTTGATTTACGTTTGCCAACAAATTACCACCTTCTGGAAAGAACAAAACTTGTAGGCTCTCCTTTTTGATATCAAGATCTAAAGAGATGTTTTGATTTAACTTATCAGAAGTTTTAACTTCCAAGATAAAATCAGAATACACATAGTCCTCATCGATCTCAAATTTTAAAATGGCTTTTCCTAGAGAGTCTGTTTCTGTCTTTTCTAGAACAACAGGTCTTGAACCTTTTGATGCTCTTAATTTGAGTTTTACTTTTCCGGTGTTAAGACCTGACCTTCTAAATACATCTAAATCTAGCTTAAACTCCAGAGCAGATAATTTTTCCAAATGATAGCTAACCAGTATTTTTGGTATTATTGTTTCTGTGACTTTGATGTGTTTATAAGTCTTATAATGACTAGAGAGGTTATTTATTGAATTAGCAGTATAACCAGTTAGGATATAATCACCTGGATTTAATGTGTCTGAAAGGTAAAAATGACCGTTTACACCACCCTTTTTAATTGGAAATTTTTCTGAATATAAAAGTGATTTATCTTCATTTAGAAGGTTAAAATAAAAGATTTTATTCGACGTGTTTTGTTTTAAGCTTTGCGATTTTAAAATAGTTGCACTAAACCAAATATCTTCTCCAGTTTCATAAATATCCTTATCAGTCTGCATGTAAATACTTTCAGTAGGAATTTCATCAACTTTATTTAAAAGAGGGTTAATAAGCTGATTTTCCAAATCTACGCTCAGTTGAGCTTGCGAAGCCAAGTTGATGGTAAATAGCAGCAGAATTAATAATGTGGATGAGATTTTGATTAGTTCTTATTTTTTAACTCATATTAAAAATAAGAAAAAATGATGTAGCTACCTAAGCTAGGTCACTCAATTAGGATCTCCCCGACAGCATCAACTCCAGAATAGTTTCCACCCCATGTTCATCATTACTCAAGGTAGCATAATTAGCCATTGATTTCACTCTAGGATGGGCATTGGCCATGGCGTAGCTGAATTTGCCCCGTTGTAGCATCTTCAGGTCGTTGTTATAATCACCAAAGACCATGGTTTCTTCTGGAGAAATCCCAAGATCGTTTTGAATTTGCCTGAGCGCAAAAGCTTTGTTGGCCTCTTTATGGGAGATATCCAACCAATGCTGACCTGAGACGATCACCTGAAACTGATCGAGGATGGATTCCAAATGAGGATACAAATAGTCTTCAGTAGAGTCAAAATGGAACACGGCTATTTTGAGGAACTCATCATCGGTTACCATAGTGAGGTCATCAACCTGTTGGATCGCTGAGTAATAATTCTGAAACTCGGAAATAAAAGCATCATCTTTAGATTCGATATAGGCCGCTTTTTTCCCGCATAAGACCGGATAACAGCCTTTTACTTGTCTTAGCAGAGCGATGCAGGTGTTGACATCACTGGAAGAAAGCTGCAGGAGGACTTTAGTTACCCCTTGATGCTGCATCAGCGCTCCGTTTTCTGCAATCACACTAATGTCGTCTCGAATGGAGGACAGTTTATGGGTGATGCTTTGGTACTGCCGACCACTGGCAGCTACAAAGTGGATACCGCGCGCTTTCAGCTGCTGAAACTGCTCTAGAAATCGACTACTGACCTCGTGCTGACTATTCAACAGCGTGCCGTCCATATCGGTCACCACCAGTTTGATCTTTGAAAAATCCATATTTAGATGCTTTTGCTCGTCTTTCAACTATTGCCAATGATAATCACTCAAGTTTAAAAACACAAATAAAGGGAATATCCTTTTTAAAAACGTTCTAAGATTTAAATCAAAACTGTATGACGGTCTTATCTATAGTACTTTTGCTACAATAAATATTATAGTTCTTAGATTCAAAACCATAATTTGATGTGTGGTTGTTGAGCTTGAGTTTTTATTTTTTTATATTGGTTGTCTCTTAGAATGAAAATCTTATTCTTAAAAATACTCTGCAGCATTATCATATAATCATGAATAAGATTTATCATTAATTGACCCTAGAACTCTAACAACCTAATGACCATCCACCAACTAACCCCGCCCTCCGATCTCGAAGAACATCCCAAGTTAGGCCGGGCTTATCATAAGATGAGTCAGCTTTTAGCCGAACTGCGAACTCGGGAACTTTCACCAGAAGTCATTAATTCTATCCATACTGAGGTGAAAGCCATCAATGCTGAAACAGGGTCTGAGAAAGCACAACGCGCTCAGCTTAGGAAAAGTCAGTCGCGTATCTTAAAACTCATTGAAAAAGAGCTCAAGCTAGTACCCAAGAACCATTATCGCAACCTCTGGACAGCTTTGGGCATGTCGGTCTTTGGGTTACCACTGGGCGTTGCCTTTGGGGCTAGTCTGGGCAATATGGCGTTTCTAGGTTTTGGCTTGCCTATTGGTTTAGCTATTGGCATGGCTGTAGGCACCCACATGGATAAAAAAGCGGCAGAAGAAGGACGACAACTGGATATTGAATTGAAAAGTTAATTATGAATTGAACATCACCTTTACTCTATTATAAATGCTCTGATTAAAATAACCAACAACATCCTATGAAAACCATCCTTTTTAGTCTTTTATGTCTAGCTGTAACAGTCAGCTTTGCCCAGACTCCTCCAGACGATATCCTGATCGGTGACAAAAAGCGACCAGAAGTCTTATTGGTCGGCACCTTTCATTTTGCTTATTATGATCAAGATGTTTATAAAACAGATCCTGACAAACGGGTGGATATCTCTTCTCCAAAGCGACAGAAAGAGATCCTTGAGCTGGTGGACTACCTATCCAGATTTGAGCCTACTAAGATATTTGTTGAGGATTTTAATACCGATAACGCTATGATGAATAACTTCAATGCCTATACCTCCGGCGAGTATCAACTCAGTGTCGATGAAATCGACCAGATCGCTTTTAGATTAGCTTCGCAATTTGAGCTGGACACTTTATACGCTGTTGACGAAAGAAGTATGATGCAAGACATGTATAACGACCCCAAGACTAAGGCCTACATAGAAGAGATAACCGAAGGTTTGGATTTCAATGCCGATTTTAGTAACAGTGAGATAGGTCAAAAATACCTGGAATGGTATGAAATCGATGATGACTATCTGCTGGAAGCAACCCTTCTAGACTACTTTAAACACCTCAACTCAGACGAGTATCAAAACAGAGGTTATTACAATCAGTTTGCTGGTACCATCGGTAAAGGTTCTACCAGAGTTGCAGATGTTTTAACTTTAGGCCAAACCAGTCGAAATATGAGAATTTTACATCGAATCACTTCAGAAATTACCTCAGAAGAAGATCGTGTATTGATTTTATTCGGCTCTTCTCATACTGAGAGTTTTAAACCCTTTTTTAAGGCTTCTCCAGAACATGAGTGGATTAAGTTTGAAGCGTTAGAGTCCTACTAAATCGAATCACTTTATCTACTCTACTATTTATTTTGAAAGGACATCTCAAAGAATGAGCTCTATGGCTTTGGGAATATAAGTTGAAGACATTAAAAAAGCTCAGGGAGGCTACCTTTTAACATCCAGTAAAACAGAGATAAAATCAAGGTGAGTCTGATCAGCCATAAAAAGCTTCTCGAATTTATTCCTTTCTTCAGGAGCTTGAATTTACCTCCGGTAATCCCTAATTAAGAAAAAAAATCCTTTGAAAACTAGAAGCCAATGTCACACGCGACTTTTAAGCTAGAGTAGTCTTGCAACATTTATTTTCGTAAATTTATCATAAATCTATAATCATCATGAAAACAAAATTCTTATTTCTATTCTTTTTATGCACCTCCCTAAGTTTTACATCATATGCTCAATCCATAGAAAACGCATTATTATGGAAGGTAAGTGGCAATAACCTAGAAACTAGTTCTTATCTCTACGGTACAATTCATCTTGCCTGCGAGGTAAACGTATCTGAAGATGTAGAAAAAGCCTTCGAATCTACTGAGCAGTTAGCTTTGGAAATCAATATGGCAGACCCTAATATGATGACAATCATGATGCAAAATATGTACATGAAAGAAGGCAAAAGTTTATCTGATTTTACCAGCGATGATGAGCTAAAAGTACTGGAAAGCTTTTTCGAGGGCAAGGTGCAAGGCATGAATTTTTCTATGATGAAGAACATAAAGCCTTTTTTCCTGAGTTCTATGGCTCTTACAAGTTTTTTAAGTTGTACCAAGCCACAGGGCTATGACATGTACTTTTTAGAAAAAGCAAAATCAGCAGAAAAGTCAATTTTGGGCCTTGAGCGTATTCAAGATCAGTTAAATATGATAGATAAAGTTCCTTATGAAGAACAAGTAGAAGACCTGCTGCAAATGGCTAAAGCAACAGATGATAAGAACAGCCAGTCCCTCGATAAGATGATAAAGCTTTACGAAGCTAAAGACTTAGATGGACTTATGAACTTTATGATGACTCAGGATTCTAAGATGAATTTATACACTGAAGATTTTTTGGACAACCGCAATAAAAATTGGATTCCTGTCATAGAAAAAAGTGCTAAAGAACACTCTACATTTTTCGCGTTTGGAGCTGCACACTTAGCCGGAGCCAATGGGGTAGTCAATCTCCTAAGAAAAGCGGGGTATCAAGTGGAGCCTGTTCTAGAGTGAGAAATTGACATTTGTTATCGTTTTTTGCCAACTAAACGATACTTAAATAGTTTCGTGTCAATTTTTCAATCAAATCTCCAAAGACTTAAAGGTAGTGAGCCAAATTTCTAAAAAGCGACAGAAGAAGGACGCCAACTTGATATCGAACCGATAAATCCTGTTTTATAAAGTTGAATTCTCAATTGTTCTTGATTTTATCCCAAAATAAGTAGCTTAGGGCAAAGGACTTAAATTGATAAATTAAAAAATCATGTCGACAGAGGCCTACATTACGTTAAGCATCATCATTGTCGGTATCTTCTGTTTTGTCAATAAAAAGATACCGGTAGACCTGGTAGCGCTAGGTATTATGGTGAGCCTGGTCATCACCGGAGTTATTGGAGCCGATGAGGCCCTTTCTGGCTTTTCCAATCAGGCCACCTTGGCCGTAGCCGCCATGTTTATCTTGAGTCAGTCGTTGATCAAGTCCAACCTCATCAATTATCTGGGTCCGTTTATGGAGAAAATTCTGGATAAAAACTATAGTATTTCCATACTGAGCATGGCCTTTATCATGGGAAGTATTTCTGCGTTTATCAACAACACTCCAGTGGTAGCTACTTTTATTCCCATCGTGAACCGGACGACTAAAAAGCTAAAGCGTTCCCCTTCCAAGTACTTAATTCCACTGTCTTATTTGGCCATCTTTGGAGGCATGTGTACATTGGTAGGAACCTCTACCAATCTTCTGGTAAGTGGGATGGCCACAGATCGAGGATTTGATGGTTTCCAAATGTTTACTCTGGCTCCTGTAGGCTTATGTCTTTCTGTGGTAGGTATACTTTATCTGATGTTTGTAGGCAAGCAGCTTCTGCCCGATGGGGGGTCCAAAGACTTGATGGAAGAGCAGGAAGAAATCAAAGAATTTCTAGCCGAAGTCCTTCTTAAAGAAAAATCTGAAGAGAAAAACCTCACTTTAGGCAGCTTCAGCAAAGAGAAGAACATTGAAATCAAATCACTAAATAGAGAGGGAGAAACTATAAAAGACCCAGATAGGTCTTACCAATTAAAAAAAGATGATAGTCTACTCATCAAAGGTTCTCTGAAGAAAATTAACGAATTTATTAAAGATGATTACTTCAGTTTAACCGAAGAATTTGAGGACAAAGAATTTCCCAAAGAAGAAACGAGAATGCTGGAAATCATCTTACTTCCCAACTCTGAACTCATCGGAGAAAAACTCGAAAACATCGATTTCTTAAGCCGATATAATGCCAGTGTGGTAGGCATTTATCAAAAAGGCAAAAAACAGTTTTCTTCTCTGGAGGAAGTCACTCTTGAAGCTGGAGATACATTGGTCTTACTCACAAACGAAAAAGGCTATGAGCGTCTGGAGGAAAGTCAGAAGAAACAAAACTCATCGTTCATCTCTGTAAGTGAGAAAGTTTTAAATGAGCTCGACCCGAAGAAGTTATACATCACACTTGGAGTTATTGTATCTGTGATTCTTTTGGCCACATTAAACGTTCTACCTCTGGTCATTTCAGCTTTTGCAGGAGTTATTGTGCTTAATATCGTAGGGGTTATCAGTATGCAGGAGGCTTTCAGATCTATAGATTGGAAAGTAATTTTTCTGCTTGCAGGATCTTTGAGTTTAGGTTCTGCGATGTCCAGCAGTGGCCTTTCAGAAAGCATAAGTGAATTATTAATCAGTGTTACCAGTTGCTACCAAAGTAAAATCTTGATTGTTGCTTTTTTCTACCTCATTACGGCATTGCTGACAGAAACCATGAGCAATAATGCTTCTGCAGCTTTAATGGTCCCTATTGCTTTCTCAGTAACTTCCAGCTTAGATTATAATATTCTGCCTCTTTTAGTGACTATAGCTATTGCTGGAAGTGCCAGTTTCATGACACCGATAGGCTACCAAACCAATACTATGGTGTTTAGTGCGGGCAAGTATCAGTTTACTGATTTTACTAAAGTAGGCGCCCCGCTTAGCCTTATTTTTCTGATATTAGCCAGTCTGCTTATTCCTTACTTTTATCCGTTCTAGTGTTCTCTTCGATCTCGGAGTCATCATAAAAGCGGTTCAGTTTTTTTTGTAGCAGTTGATATCTATAGATGCCAAAGGCCAGTAAAAAAGCACTGATACCAAACATGGCGTAGCCTACCCAACTCAACGGATTAAAGTCTTCTAATTTTACAAAAGCGATCGCCGCCACGATGAGGTAAAAACTCGTGCGTATGTAAGAAAAAAACGTACGCTCATTGGCTAGAGTTGTACGTTCCATGGCCAAAAAATCACGCAAAATGATCTTTTCATCATTTTTAAAATCACTCTTAAATCTTCTAAACCGTTTCATGCTGTACTTTTATGAATGTTTAATATATTGAAAAGCTATCTGTTTTCAAAATAATGACTTCAATTTAGTATTATTTGTAAGACAGGCATAAACACATGAGCTGATGTCTTTTTAAGTCGGGAAAAGATTGAGCCAGAGTAGGCTGTTAAGAAATTGTACATAGCCTTTATAAATCACAACCAATTAATTAAATTGAGGAATTGCTATTTGTAAAATCTTAAGTAGTCATCCTATGAGCATCACCTTAGCTATCGTTATTTTTATTACATCGGCTGTGATTATTGTTTTTGCTGGTACTGCTTTAACCAAAAAAGCAGATCAACTCGCCGACAAAACGGGCTTGGGCGAAGCTCTTGTTGGCGCGATTTTTCTTGGAGCCGTAACCTCTATTGCAGGCATTATTACCTCTATTGTGGCTGCTTATAGCAACCATCCTCAACTGGCCATCAGCAACGCGATTGGGGGCATTGCTGCACAAACCATTTTCCTATGTGTGGCCGATGTAACTTATAGAAAAATCAATCTGGAACACGCCGCAGCTTCACTGGCCAATCTTATGCAGGGAGTTTTACTCATTGGTTTATTGAGTCTAGTGATGGCAGGAGTGGTGAGCACGGAGTTTACACTTTTCAATATTCACCCCATATCTTACATGATTGTGTTGGCTTACATATTTGGGGCCAGACTCATTTCAGTTTCTAAGGATCAGCCGCAGTGGAATCCCAAAAAAACCTCTTCAACAGTTGAAGATGATCCTGAAAGCACTGACACAAAGCAAATTCAACTTAAACCCTTAATCTTAAAATTTGTAGCCTTATCCGTATTAGTGGGAGGTTCTGGTTATGCCATTGCGGTATCTGGAATAGCTATTGCCGACAGCACTTCACTAAGTGAAGGGCTGGTAGGATCTATTTTTACAGCTGTAGCCACTTCGCTTCCAGAGTTAATTGTTACTTTGGCCGCAGTAAGGCAAAAAGCCTTAACTCTGGCTATTGGCAACATCATAGGTGGGAATTCTTTTGATGTGCTATTTATAGCCTTTGCAGATATTGCCTTTCAGGAGGGGAGTATTTTGCATCATATTACTCATGAGCAAACCTATCTGGTTTGTTTAACGATGATTATGGTGAGCATATTAATTATGGGACTCTTGCACAGACAACGCAAAGGCATTGCCAATATCGGCTGGGAAAGTTTGATGATTATTCTGGTTTATATTCTTGGCAATGGACTTCTTTATTATATGTATTAAGCCGCTCAGATGTGTTTAGCTATACTAAAGTTCTGAAAATAGAGTAAATTTGGTACAGACAAAATGTGCTAATGTTGAAAATAAAATTTAAAAGAAGAAAATTATTCTCCAACCTTTTATTAGGATTAATGTGGGGTATTTTCGCGTTTTCTTTCTACTTTTTTGATGGGCCAATAGCTTGGATAGATAACGCCTATATGATATTAAGTCTTGGTTACCTGTCACACTACGCCTATGACAACAGGTTTGGGTATCTCAACATAAACGATGACTTTATTCATAAAAATGTTCTATACAGCTTCAAAAACAAGATCAAAATTGGTGACATAACAGAAATAGATAGAATTGATGGAAATTACCTATTGAAGTCAGAAAAGGGCAATCTTAAAATTAAACCAGATCTTATTGAAAAAGCCTCTCTAAAGAGGCTGAATGAAGAATTGGTATCGTGGGGCTTACCCCCAGAGAAAACAGTATTTTACTCTTGAAGAAAACAAAAATTTACGTCTACCTCAATCTTGTCTTCGGACTTATTTGGATGATGGTTGGCTTATTTAAAATTGGGGGCCACACCCCCTACAGCTGGTTAAGCTATTTGTGGTTTGTTTTGGCTGCTTTTTATATCGGTACGTTTATTTATCAGATTCGAAAGTTAAAGAAGTAAAACGTCTACCGAAAGATAAAGCCAACTGCAATCTGTAAACTGTAAATTCTTATCCTCAATGGTTCTGGTGAAGAAATTTCACTCATTCCCATCGTAAATAGATAATGCCAGTTCGAATAATCCCGATGAATATCGGGATTATTCGAGAACTAATTCTACTATTTAAACACACTTTCTCGATAGTTACGTAGAGTAAAATCAAAGTACATACTTTTCTTATTTTCCATCATAAGTATCAACCGATAAATCAAATCGACGGGCAGGCTCAAATTGATAGAATGCTGTCTAAGTATATTACGAGTTGAGTATATTTGATTTTATTCATAAACCTTTGATTTGTATGAAAGTATTTTTTTCAATTTTAACCTCTGTGATGATGAGTATGCCAGTGCTGGTTCAGCAGCTGGATAGTGTCATTTCCACATATCACAACCATAAAGGCTACGACAGAGAAGCTTATCCGTTGGGCTTATACACCGAAGATTATTATAAAAAAGAAGCTGAGTTTGCTCAGAGGCTTTTATCAGATTTAGCTGAAATTGATACCGATGCACTTGATGAAACCCGATACATTTCTTTAGAGCTTTTGAAATTCAAATTAAAAGAAACCGTAGACCGCTATGAGTATAAGGCTTACCTCAATCCCTTACTATCCGATTCTGGTTTTCACCTCAGCCTGTCTTATCAAGTGAGAGACCTGAATACCTACGCTCAGGTGAAAGCCTATCTGAATAAATTGAACGCTATTCCCACTTATGTTGACCAACATTTTCAACTACTTCGCCAAGGCTTGAAGGAGCGCATAACCCAACCCAGAGTAATATTTGAAGGCTACGCCTCCACTTACGATTCTCAGATTGTCGATCAAGCCGAGGAGAGTTTTTTTTATGAACCCTTTGAAAATTTACCTTCTACCCTTTCCAGCACTCAAAAAGACTCAGTCATCATGGCTGCCAAAACAGCCATTGAAGACAATGTCATTCCTCAATTTAAGCGTATTAAAACCTTTTTTGAAACCGAATATTTACCAAATACCAAAACTAGTTTAGGGGTCTCAGAGGGACCTCAAGGCATGGCCTATTATCAAAATCGTTTGAATTATTACACCACTTTGAATTTGTCTGCTCAGGAGATTCATGAGATTGGCCTAAAGGAAGTGAGCCGAATCAATTCAGAGATGAAGGCCGTTTTGAAAGAAGTGGATTACAAAGGCAACCTGGAGGAGTTTATCGCCTTTTTAAGAACCGATCCCCAATTTTATGCAACCTCAGGTGAGGAACTTTTAAAAGAAGCTCGAGACATCGCCAAGCGGATCGATGCTAAATTGCCGGCCTATTTCAAAACCCTTCCCAGAAAACCTTACGGCGTCGCTAAAGTACCAGATGCCATTGCACCAAAATATACCACCGGACGCTACATTGGTGCTTCCGATGAAACTCAGCCTGGGTATTACTGGGTGAACACTTACAATCTACCCAACCGTCCGCTTTATGTGTTGCCTTCGCTTACCGCTCACGAAGCCGTACCCGGCCATCATCTTCAAAACGCGCTAAATGCTGAGCTTGGGGATAGTATTCCGCGATTTAGAAGACGTATGTATCTATCAGCTTATGGAGAAGGCTGGGGACTCTACTCAGAATTTTTGGCGGAGGAGATGGGGATCTACACCACGCCCTACGAGCGCTTTGGAAAACTGACTTACGAACAATGGCGTGCCTGCAGACTTGTAGTGGATACCGGTATACATGCCATGGGCTGGACGCGGGAGCAGGCCGTTGACTATTTTATCAAAAACACAGCCCTATCGCTGCATAACATCAACACGGAAGTGGATCGTTATATCTCCTGGCCCGGACAAGCGGTGTCTTACAAAATTGGTGAAATTAAGATTCGAGAGCTAAGGACAAAAGCTGAAGAAGCGCTGGGTGAAGATTTTGATATCCGAGCCTTTCATGAAATCATTTTGGAACAAGGTGTGGTTACCTTACCTATTCTTGAGGATCGAATTAATGCTTATATAGAGGATGAACTGGTGGACTGGTAAACTTGTGGACTGGTTTCATTAAATTGAGATTCTAATTCCCCTCCTTTGGAGGGGTTAGGGGAGGCTTTAGCCCCGATAGAAATAGAAAGCCTAGGGAAACGCTGTTGCGCTTTGGTAAGTTTTAAAAAGCGACTTAAAGAAGCTCTTTTAAAACTTCTACCAAAGCCAACTGGGCGAGGCTAGCTTGAAATGGATAGCGGGAACAGCTCCAAATAATTAACTCCTAGTTAGGAAACTCATCTGATTTATAAAAATGATAAACAGGACCTGAGCCCTTGCCCAGTGTATAGTCACTTCCAGCTTTTAGGGCTTCATAGATAAAGGTTTTGGCCTTTTTGGCGGCCTCTTCTAAACTAAAACCCTGAGCTAAATAACTGCCTAAGGCAGAAGATAAGCTGCAGCCCGTCCCGTGTGTATTTGTGGTTTTTACTCTAGGGGAGCTAAGTTCGAGAATTTCCTGTGTTTTGTAATTGACTAAAATGTCGACAGAGGTTTTGCCTTGGAGGTGTCCAGCTTTCAGCAGCACCGAGACTTTAAACTTATCGGCTAAAGCTTTGGCGTAGTCTGAAAATGCAGTGGCCCTGGTTAAAGATTGGCCCAAAAGTAGTTCCATTTCCGGAATGTTGGGAGTAATCACATCGGCTAGAGGGATCATGGTTTCCATCAGGGCTTGCATGGCCTCCTCTTGGAGTAAACGATCTCCAGAAGTGGCGACCATCACTGGATCGAGAACAATATTTTGACACTTATAAGCTTTTAGCTGAGATGCAATAACTTCAATCACTTCTTTGGAGTGAAGCATCCCAATTTTAATAGCATCGGCGCCGATATCCTCTAAAACGGCTTCCATCTGTGCGGCAATCATTTGGGGAGAAACACCTTCTATAGCCTTAACCCCAAGCGTATTTTGAGCGGTTAAGGCCGTAATCACCGTAGACGAATAGGCTCCACAAGCTCCGGCAGATTTGATATCGGCCTGAATACCAGCTCCGCCTCCGGAATCGCTACCAGCAATAATCAACAGTTTCGGATATTTTTTCATCTCATCTTTTTTTAAATTAAATCGGCCACTTTTCCATGCGGTAAGCAGAATCCCAAAACATCCATTCCAGTTGAGAGGTCTTGATAAATGCGTTTGTCATTTCTATTCTTACTTGATCTGAGGAGCTCGAAGCATATGACTCGGTGATCTCAATGGCCTGTTGAACTGATCTTGCAAAATCCTCTCCTCCGTAGGTGTCTATCCATTTGTTATAGGGGTTATCGGTAGTATCAGCGATTTTAAGTAAGTGATCACCAACCTCTTTATAAATCCAGAAGCAGGGTAAGACGGCCGCAAGAGATACTTCTATAGAATCAAACAGAGCTACTTCTGACAGGTATCCAGTATATAAGCCGCAGGTGGGCGATTTTTCTGGCTGCTCAAATTGCTTGAATTCATTTATAAAGTCTTTGTGCAAGGCTTTTTCGACTTCTATCGTGCCTGTTGCAAAGCTCATAAATTTTAAAGCATCTTCAGGATGTTTTAGTCGTGTTGAAATGTTAGCTAAAACCTTGCCGTAAGCATTCAGATAATAGGAATCCTGATGCATGTAGAAATGAAACCGACCAGCCTCCAAGTTACCGTTACTTAAATCTTCGATGAATGGATGACGTTTGATCTTTTCCATAAGAGGAATCACCCTTTCAACTGTCGTGTCGAACCAATTTGATTGCATCAGCTAGTGTAGTTTATAATTAACAAGTTTATCGTCGTTTTTAAAATCTAATTGATGGATTTCGTCTATCAAATAACTTCTGAAACTTCCAGGAAGATGACCTCGTTCTAGTGTTGCAGCTTTTTCACCTGCGATTCCCATAGTGACAACGCCCGCCAGATTGGTTTCAAAGAGCGCTCCAGGATTCGCACCAGAAAAACCAGAAAGTAAAGCTCCCAGCATACATCCAGCCCCAGTAATTTTGGTAAACATTTCTGTCCCGTTATCCACAGTAGCTGTTTGTTTTCCATCGGTTATAATATCTCTTTTTCCAGTAGCAACTACGAGGCAGTTCCAATCGGTCGCCAACTGCTCACAAATTTCAATCGCTCCTTCCCCATCGTCCAAAGAGTCTACTCCTTTAACTTGAGTTTCTGCCCCCGCCAGGGTTTTAATTTCGCCGATATTGCCTTTTACCACACTGATTTTTCCAAACGATCTCAGTTTGTTGATAAACTCAATTCGTCGAGGAATGGCTCCACAACCAACCGGATCCAAAACTACAGGAATACCAACTTCGTCTGCTGCTTTTGCAGATTGTAGCATGGCGAGTTCCTGTTCTTTGGTAAGCGAGCCAATATTGAGATACACAGCCTGTGCCAATTTAGTAAACTCATAGGCTTCATCTGCCGACTCACACATGGCTGGAGACGCCCCTGCACTCAATAATATATTGGCACAATCTGTAATCGTCACGTAATTGGTAATCGCTTCAACTAAGGGCCCTTGGTCTTTAACTCGTTGTAAATGATCCTGTAAATTCATCAATTCCTAATTTATTGATTTATAAAAGCCTTTTTGAACTCATTCTCACTTAAATCGGTGATCCCTATAGCATTAAAAAAATGCAAGATGGGAAGTTCACGCTCTGCTGAAGACTCAAACTCTCTTCGGAAACAGGATGCTGTAGCCTTAAGGATATCATCCATCAAAGCTGACTTGTGTTCTTGAGTATACTTATAATAGACCGCAAAGGCTTCTTCTGGGCGGTTTTCGATAAAATCGATAGCCTGTTTTAGGGCTTGAACAAATCCATTAATTTTATCCGGTTGTTCTTCATAGTAAGTTTTGGAAGTAAACAGGTCTAGGGCACAGAAATTTGCAAATCCTGAAGTCTTGGCGTCCATGTGGATCACGTCCATTTCTTCGTGCTCTGCTTCTACCCCTTCAAAATTATAGAAATAAAGCCAACCCGCATCAGCGCCCTCTTTCATATGGTTGATCAGGTAAAAATCTTTGGCTTCGAATTCGACTTGAGAAGGCTGGATAGAAAAGCCTTGCTTAGCAGCATAGCGTTTTATGATTTCCAGGCCTATACCGTTGGTTTTGTCATTAGACACAGGCGTCGCCACTGTGATGTGCTCTCCTCGTCTGAGGGCCTCAAAAGAACTACGCTTCATGATGACACCTCCTTTGGTTTCGAAATAAGTTCCTAAAGAGAGAAACTCGGGATGGTATTGCTCGATCAGATGAAGAGGTTCATTAGTGGCTAGCTGTATGTTACCACTTATAAGTTCCTGAAGTCCGTCATAATGATCTGAAGGGACGATAAGTTCAAAATCTGTGATCCCCTGTTCTTTTAAAAATCCCTTTTCCTGGGCGATGATAATTGGAAGATGGTCTGGGTTGAGAAACCATTCGATTGCTAACTTCATATCAATTTGATTTTGTGATGAGTTGATCTAATTCTGTAACGGCTGTTTTGATGTCTTCAGATCCAAAAATATCACTGACTAAAGCATACATTTCTGGTTGATACTGAACAATCTCGTGTATGTTTTTCCGGTTTATACCACCAATAACACATACAGGAACTTCCAGTTCTGATTTTGCCCTCGCTAGGACTTCTATACTAACTACATCTGCTTTAGGTTTGGTTTTGGACTTATAAAATGCACCAAAGGCCACATAATTGGCGCCGTCTTTAACAGCAGTTTTGGCACGTTCAATATCTCCGTAACAGGACACCCCAATTAACATTTGATCCCCTACTTCAGCTCGGGTGTCTTTTACGGACTGGTCTGTAAAGCCTACGTGTACTCCATCGGCTCCAATTTTTTTTGCTAGCTGCACCCGATCATTGATAAAAAATGTGGCTTGTTTTTGATCGCATAAGGTTTGTAAAGCCCTGGCTACCTCTTCGAGGTCTTCATCGGATGATGATTTTTCACGAAGCTGAATAAGCTTTGCCCCAGCATCCAATGCTTCTTCAACTTGAGCGATGACGGTGGACAGCGGTGTCAGTGTCTCGTCGGTAATAGCATAAATTCCTTTTAATTCTTTCATATTGACTATAAATTAAAAAACCGTTTCATGTAGCTACACGAAACGGTTGATTGAGGTTATGTTCAATTTTTAGTTTCGTTTTCCTACGCTGTTATGACTCAGTTCAGGTTCTAGGATATATTCTCAGCCCTAAGGCACTCCTAACGATATTATAAAAATAAGAATTGTAAATCAGTTGATAGTCTCCACCGTATGAATTCTTTTGATTTTAGATAAATTTTATGACAAAAACTTAGCCATCTGCTCTACATAGTCTTGAATATTTGATTCATAAAAAAACCCGCATAAACCATGCGGGTTTTGGTAAGCTAAGCTTATTATGATTTATTTTTTTATAAATCTTTTGGTCAAAGTATCTTTTCCAGAAGACATCATTAAGAAATAGTTTCCAGATGCTAAAGCTGACACATCCATTGAAGTTGTATTTCCACTCATATTGAATGTCATTACTTGTTTTCCTCTGATGTCGTAAACTACCACTTTATCAATAGACACTTGAGAAGAACCTAACTCAAGGAATAGAGTTTGCTTTACAGGATTTGGATAAAGAGAAACATCGGCATTATCAAATACACTAGAACTTAGTGTACATGCAGATGACGGATCTGTAAGCGTGACTTCAATAGTAGTCTCTGATTCATTACCGCTTGAATCTGTAACGGTGTAAGTCACGCTTGTAAACTCGTCCTGCTTTTCAAGGTCTTCACAATTGAATTGCACTTGGCTAAGGTTTTGTGAGTCTATACTACAGTTATCTGACGAACCAGTATCGATATCTTCTACACTTAGTGAGGCAGAACCTTCATCATTGAGCTCCAGCACAATACTTGTGTTAGCTTGTATCACTGGGTTCTCTGTATCTTCAAGTACAACATTCTGAGTTTGAGTAGTTATATTCCCTGAACTATCTACAAACTCCCAGGTAAGAACTGTAGTCTCTGTAATCGGTAAGTCTACTGATGTAGTTCCAGTGATCTCACCTGCATCACAATTATCTTCAGCAGTAGGGGCAACTAATTCGGTGACCTCACATTCGCCTACAACATCTTCCAAAACTTGTATAACTGGAGTTGGACCTTCAAAATCTCCTATCGATATAGTGACTGCTAGTCGATCTGTACTTTCACATTGACCTTCAATATTTGCAGCATATAAAATCTCACCATCTGAAATTGTATAATTACTCTCTAAAGGAGTTCCTCCAGTTTCATCAGCATACCAAACCACTGTTGAAGTGTCTAATTCTATATCTTCTAAAAGCGGAACAACACAGAAGCTCTGTTCAGTTTCTCCAATTGGCGCAGCAACGTTACAACTCCCAGCTTCTAGAAGCGTAACCGAATAATCTTCAACTTCACCATAAGTAAATGATTCGCAAGAAGCCGGAGTATCAGCATATTTCATAGAAACTCTCATTCTCAGTACTTCGCCTTCTACACTACCTTCGGGGACCGTGAAGTTTCCAGATATTTCGTCACTGGTAGAAGGGCTCACAGAGAATATTTGTTCTCCAGCATCTGTAAAATCACCATTGAGATTAAAATCGATCCATACCGCTATACCTTCTTCGTAAACAGTTCCTGTCCATGCTGGATTTATAGTGATAGTATACTCTTCACCTACTATCAAATCAGTTGACAGGGAAGTAAAGTCTGAATATCCAGGCCCTGCTCCAGAGGTATTATCAATCTGATTTAACCTTACACGATCTATGTATTCATCCTGAGTAGTTTCACCACTGGAATTACAGTAAGACAGCACAAATTCTTCAGTTGTAAAGAGTACACTTTCTGAGTAATCTGAGACTGTGTTTTCATTTACACAATTGGTTCTCACCTGGACTTCATATGTGGTTAACTCTAGTAAACCATCAAGATTGATAGAATTAGATTCTAAAGCTGAAGTTTCGATCCATTCTGTTGCTCCTTCTTCTCTGTATCTAAAATCATATTCTCCTCCTGGAGAATTGTCCCAATATAAGGATGCTGAATCTGAACTAACCCCACCAATTGTAATCCCTGAAGGTGGTGTTGCTTCACAGGCTAAAGGTTCTGAATCTAATCCTGTGACGATGAGTGTGAAATTCTGCTGACCATTGGTCAAGTTACCTTTATGTGAAACTGTAATTGTATAAGTACCGGAGGCGTTTTCAATATCAACCCTTTCAAAGTTATCTCTTGAGTTATTTCCCTTTTCGTTAGAATTCACTCCAGTAAGTCTCCAGGGGAGATTTTGATTTCCGTTTTGCTCTACAACAATGTCCAAATCATTAATCAATTTGGGCGTATCAGAATTTAGTGCTGTACTCGCCTGTCCAGCAGGATCTGTCCAAGAGATAGAGGCGAGTAAATCATCTACATTATTACTTTCTACCTCCAAGGTATAGGATTGACCAGGTAAGAGTGAAAGATCATTAATTATCGACCCGTTATTTTTTGCAGACATGACTTCTGCAGCACGTTTAGCATTCATAAGACCCCAGCCATATTCATTGTCTGGCCCCTCTAAACCTGCATCATCTGCTGTATGAAGGATAAGGCCTTTCAAGGTTGCAGATAGCATATACTCACCAAATAAATTCTGAGAATGTTGTTGTAACAAGAGCGCACTCCCAGCTACATTAGGTGAAGCCATAGAAGTCCCTGAAATGGTATTATAGGCAGCATCGCCATTGGCATAGGTAGAAAATACTCCGGTTCCATTACCAGTGATGTCGGGTTTAATTCTTAGATCGTCGGTTGGACCTTGACTACTTCCAGAATTTATTAATACAGAAATAAGTTCTCCATTGTCATCAACATTAGCATCTCTACCATTGGCCACTACGAGGTTGTTCTTTGAAGTAGAATGACCCGTTAACTTATCAAATCTGGGATTACTTGGATCTAAAGGGCTTCCATTCCATGAGGCATTACCATCGTTCCCGGCAGCCACTACCATAAGGTAATAAGGAGCATTATAATGTATGATATCCCAATTTCGAGATTCATCGATGTATCCTCCAAAATAATAATCAGGCAAGATGTCTGGTCTGAATCCATAGGAGTGATTGGAAATCAGCATGCCATTGGCAGCAGCAGCAGCAGTAGCTTCAGCTAAGTCATCGTTCCATTTATACCCGGCTACTTGAGCCTGTGGAGCCATACCTTTGGCGTTTGGTACAACACCAGATGCCATAATTGTCCCGGTAACGTGACCAGCATGAAAGTTAAGGTCTAAACCTTCAGAATCGGTATCCATTAAGGTTACCCTACTACTTTCTGAATTTTGATATTCTTGGTGAGTAACTCTGGCATGTCCACCATCCCAAACATATGCGGTCATGTTTTGACCATCCAAATTGAAGCCGGTAGATCCACCTATATTTAAGTGGTTGGTTCTTGTTGAGCGTGCAGCATCTACGTTATAGGTTTGATAATATATTGGGGTTCCATCCTGTAAAATCTTCTGTAATTCTGCATAACTGCCGTTATCTAAAGTAAGTTCAACTTCAATGTTAAGTTGTTTAGCTCTAGCTTCTAGTCGCTGTTGAACTGCCTTAGAATTGGATAAAAATTCACCTGATAGCTGATTCAGCAAAGATGTATTGTACCTTGAAGTAATTCGTTGTCTTTGTTCTTGTGTTTGCGCTTGTATGCTGACACTGACAAGCATTAGTATAACAAGTGCAAATCGATAAATGTAATAATGAATCATTTGTATTTTAATAAAAATTAGTGCGGGCAATTTAATTAATAACATTCTGTTAACAAAAAGAGTTTCGTTAAAATCTAGGAATAAAAAAACCCGCCTGATGAGGCGGGTTTGAATCTAATAAACTAAAACTTACTAATAACCTGGATTCTGTTCTACTTCTGTAGTAAGATCAAGCGCTCTTTGTGGAATTGGAAATATTGTTAGCGGTTGACCTACATCAGCTCTATCTTCAAATTCAAGACCTTCTCTAAGATTTCTTCCATTTCTTAGAAGATCCATTCTTCTGTGACCACCTTCAAAGGCTAATTCCTTTCTACGCTCTCTTAAGACATCATCGATATCTACAGAGGTTAAAGGATCTAAACCTGCTCTATCTCTTAAAAGATTAAGATCATTTAATGGTGTATCACCTATAGAAGACCCATTTCTAACATTGGCTTCGGCTCTAATTAAATACATTTCTGTAATTCTCAAAATAGGAGCGTTGTCAGAAAGGCTTTGAAAATCAGTATATTTTGCAGTAAATACAGATTCGACACCCTGAGCATCAACTCCTATTTGAGTCAATTGGCTAAATCTAAGATCATTAGGTATTGAGTCTGATGGATAAGCTGGGTCTGTTTGGTATGCGTCGATAAGATCCTGACTGAATGGAGCGTCTCCACGACCACCTGGCGTAGGATTAGTTAAATCTGAATAACCTATAGTTTCCTGTCCATCAATAGCTAAATTCTTAATTTGAAAAATATGCTCTGGATTATCGTCAGAGTCGTAGAAATTATAATCTGAAGCTAAAGTGTAAACTGGAGAATCTATCACATCAGTAGCTAATTGTGCAGCAATGTCAAAGTTTTCTCTGTACAACTCCAACCTAGCTAAAAGCGCCGTAGCAGCACCAGATGTTGCTCTGATTGTAGTTTCTCCTGAATACGTTGCAGGTAAATCAGGAATTGCCGTTGTTAAATCTTCTTCAATCTGGTTATAAACATCGTTCAAAGTTGATCTAGGAACATCAAATTCAGCTTCATTATCTCCTCTAAAAGGAATAGTAATATTTCTTACAGATAAACTAGAACCATTAGAAACATTGTAAGGTTGACCAAAATATAACGTATATTCAAAATTAGCTAATGCTCTTAAAAATTTAGCTTCAGCAATAAATTGAGCTTCCAGTTCTGGAGTTAAATCCCTAGGCCTTGGTTCGGCTAATGGTAAATCTGTAATGATGAAATTACAGGCTTCAATCAAATCTCCAATCTGGAAATAAATGGCTCTTACACTGGTGTTATCTGCTTGAATAGCATAATCATAAACTTGTCTCAATGTTGGAAAAGATCCTTTAAAATCTGAATTGTCTGCCCAAAACTCTGCGGTCACTTGTGGTGTTCCATTAAAGTTATCAGAAGATTGAGCCTGACTGTAAAGCCCCAAAACACCCCCTTCAACTGTTGTCGCTGTAGAAAATAAGGCCGTTGAATCCACATCGTCTAATGATGTGAGTTCTATTTCATCCTCACATGATATAAAGATCATCATCAGAATAAAAAGTAGATTATATTTAAATATTGTTTTCATAGATATATATTTTAGAAATTAAATTTTGCGCCTACGATATAGGTTTGAACTTGAGGAGCCACAAAGAAAGATTCACCTAATTCAAGTGGATCTAAACTATCAGTAACTTCAGGATCAACACCATCAAGTCTATCATTCTTAATTGTGAAAAGATTTGTAGCTGTTGCGTAAAGCCTGACGCCCGAAATAAATCCAAGTTGATCTACAACAGATTCAGGTAAATTATAACCAAGAGTAATATTTTTCAATCTTAAGAAAGATGCATCGTAAAGCTGGTTGCTAGATTCTCTTTGATAGGTTGAAAATGTTGGACTCGTCAAGGCTGGAACTGTAGCATTTCTATTCTCAGGTGTCCAGTAATCTAAGACATCTGTTGATAAATTGAAAGCCCCAATAAAATTAGCATTCCTCACAAAGCGATCACCATCGATTAAGATATCATTTCCATAGCTGTAATTAAACAACATATTTAAATCCCAATTTTTCCATTTCATAGACGATCTTAAACCTCCATAAAAATCAGGATTAGCATCTCCAACAATTCTTCGATCTGCCGGCGTTGGAGCTGTTGTTCTATCTCCGTCTATACTTAACCATTCTGCATCTCCTGTTTCTGGATTTACTCCCAAATACGGAATTAGGTAAAAGCTGTTTGCAGATTCACCTACAACTGCACGTTGTGCAGGAGTTCCTGCGATAAACTGTCTTCCTTGGGCATCGGTACCAGCACCTGGTAAAGCTATAATCTCATTATTAACTGTAGATAAATTGAAATTTAAATCCCATTTGAATTCTGAATCTCTAAAAATACTAGCCCCTAAATCAAATTCGAATCCAGAGTTGTTTAACTCACCTGCATTTCTATCTACAACTGAATTACCTGTTCGACCATCTACAGGAACTGGTATAAGCAAATCTGTCGTCCTTTTGTCGTAATAATTGACATTTAATCTAAATAAGTCGTTGAGGATACCTGTTTTTATCCCTACATCAAATGTAGCTGTTTCTTCCCACTTCAAGTTTGGGTTTGCAGGAGCGATATTAGTAAGACCTGGATTTCCATTATAATCAGCAGAACCAAATCTTTCTAAGAAACCAAAATCACTCAATCGGTCATTACCAGTGGTACCATAACTCGCTCTTATTCTCAATCTATTGAATATACTGTCTGCCATGAAATCTTCTGCCGAAATGTTCCAACCTCCAGAAAAGGCGTAAAAATTACCGAATTTGTTGTTAGCACCAAATCTTGAAGACCCATCTCGTCTAAATGATGCTTCAAATAAGTATTTCCCATCATAATCGTAAGAAAACTGACTCAAATAACCTATTAAAGCATTTCTACTGGTTGTTGAGCTTGTAATTGTAGGTTCAGAACCAGACCCCACATTTGGAAGGGCATCTGTCAAAAAGTTGATAGAAGAAGCGTCAAGGAAACTTGTATTAGTTCTTTCAAATTGAGTACCTACCAAAGCAAATAAATTGTGTTTACCAAAACTTTGCTCCCAATTTAAGGTATTTGTAAAATTCACTCTCTCAACTTGTGCTACTGAGTTTCTGGCAGAACCTCCTGGTGTAAAGACTTCAGAAAATCGACTTGTGCTTTCAACAAATCTTTTATCTAAACCTAAGCTTGACCTGAAGGTAAACATATCATCGAGAAAATCTACCTCAGCAAATACATTACCAATCATTCTAGTAGTTTCAACCAAATTGGTATTTAAAGCTTCGATACCTACTACATTCCGACCTGTTTGTCCAGAAGGTATAAAATCTCCTTGATCGTTTGTAGGAAATGCGTTAGGTCGGATTAACTGTGCTGCTGTGAATGGAGCAAAAGTATTGTTTTCTTCTCCAATTCTATCAAGATCAAAGAAAGAGATATTTGTGTTTGCTCCAACTCTGAAGTTGTCTGTGATATCTGAACTTAAATTTAAGCGAATGTTAGTAGATTTAGAGTTATTACCAATGGTAAAACCTTCCTGATTGGAGTGATTCACACCCAAATAGTAAGTTGAATTCTCAGAGCCACCTCTTACAGAAAAATTATAATTTTCGGATACACCTGTTCTTGTTACTGCATCTAACCAGTCAAAACCACGAGTATAATCTCCAATACCAGCATCTCTCAATTCTTCTAAACTTTGAAGATTTAATCCGTCCTGAGCGTTTAGAACATCAATATAAAAATTACCATATTGCTGAGCATTCAAAACTGAAGGCAACTCAGTTGCCTCGGAGGCCTGGATAAAGGTTTCAAACTGAAAAGCAGGAGCTTTACCTTTAGAACCTTGTTTTGTTGTTATTAAAATAACCCCATTGGATCCTCTGGAACCATAAATTGAGGTTGCTGCAGCATCCTTTAAAACTGTCAAAGACTCAATACTTTCAGGATTGATTGTAGCCAAAGGATTCGTACCACCACCACCTTGAGCAATCGTTTGAACAGAATCATCTATTGGAACACCATCAACGACAAATAAAGGTTGAGCCCCTCCACTTAAAGAATTTACACCTCTAATTCTTACATTAGATCTTGCACCCAAGACTCCTGAAGCATTTGTGATACTTACACCAGAAGCTTGTCCCTGTAATAAGTCTTGAGGATTTTGTGCTGGAAGATCGTCAATCGATTCATTGCTTACAACAGATACAGTCTGTAAAATTTTATCTTCTTCTCTCTGACCGAATCCTACGACAACAACTTCATCAAGTTCAGAAGAATCTGTGACTAAACTTACATCAATTGTAGATTGACTCCCAACTGTCTTCTCCTGAGTTTTAAAGCCAATATACTTAAAGACTAAAGTCTGACCTGATTCAACTTCAATAGAATAATTTCCGTCAAAATCTGTCTGTGTTCCGGAAGAACCACCTTTTACTAGAATATTCACCCCAGGAAGAGGTAAGCCTCCATCATCTGTAACAGTACCTGTCACAGTTTTAGTTTGTGCAAAACCTAGTTGCACCATCAACGCAAAGAAAAGCGTCAAAATTCCATTCATTTTTAATTTCATGTTTTTGTTTTATTAGAATTAGCCAGGTCAAAAGTGATAAGATTAGGTTAACAGACCAATAAATACGAGGGCTAATAAAAAGAGGATTGAGTTAAAGTTTTTAAAAATAGATTTCTACTAGACGATAAAAATTTAGTGTACTGACTTCTAGAAAGTTGAATTATAAAAATAACCTTGAACTATTTTTTATTTAAAAATCTAGGTTTTATATTGTTAAATTAGGTCCTAATATTTACCTCAATATAAGTTGTTAGTCTTAAAATTAACTTAATAAAGTTAATCATACGTTATTTCACAGAATTTACTTGGAAGTAAAAGTCTTCTCAAAAACGCTAATAAAACTTAAATCACAAAAAAAAGCCAACAAAATTTGTTGGCCTTTTCAATGTTATAAAATCGTTATTTTTAGTCTACATTATCATGTAAAAACGAGTTATTAGATCTGAAGTTTAAGTTGTCTTTATCCCCCTCAAGAGATGTTCTCGACAGTGATTTGGCATCTGTTCTATTCTGATTCAACTCTACACCAGCTCTTTTATAGGCTGGTTGTCTTTCGATTTCATCTATATTATTAGAATTCCTGAATTTGTAATTGAACTGCTTCATTTTGGCTTTGCGTTCTGCAGCTCTAGATGCCAGCTCAGCCAGAGGCGTATTCAATGGACCGATGTCTTCTTCAGAATTTGAATCGGTTTCTTCTGCAGATAATGTTCTTCTAGTAAATTGAGTTTCTTCTGGCTCTTCTTCTACGCGTTTGGCCTTAGGTTGAGGAGTTGAATAAGTCGAGGGATCCTCCTCTTCCATAAATTCTGAAAGGTCGTATTTTTTGACTTCCGAAGTTTGAGATGGCAGAGAATTAACTTCTTCAGGGTCATTGACCTCTATATCCTTAGCTGAAGTAGCTTTTGAAGTTGTATTTGTATCTGAAGACTCTTCCTGATCTGAAAAATCAAAGCTTAGCATTCCAGAAGAATCATCTCCTTTTTCAGTAGTGTCTTCCAGGATTTCAAAATCATCTTCATTGGCATTGACGATTTCAAAATCAACATCAATATGATTGATATTTTTGGGTTCTGTCTCTTGTTCCGTATCGTTATCCAACTGATGGATGACTTTAGATGGTCCATTTGAATTTCGATTGGGTCTAGGTTCTGGAAACTCAATTTCAGATTTCTTTTTGTAGCGACTCGTCGATAAGTCTTGTTCTATACGCTGGTCATCCTCTAAAGTATGAATGATTTTCTTGGTTTCTGTGTTTACGATTTCATCCTGTTGCTCTGTATTGAATCCGGTAGCAATCACAGTTACTGAAATTGAATCTTCCAAATTTTCATCATCACCTACACCCATAATGATATTCGCACTATTTCCAGCTTCAGCCTGAATGTGATCATTGATTTCACCAATTTCGTCTAAGGTGATTTCATCTGTCCCTGAAACAATCAGCAGAAGGACATTCTGTGCTCCTTTTATTTTATTATCGTTAAGCAAAGGCGAGTCTAGAGATTTTTCAATAGCGATTTGGGCTCGATTGGTTCCTGAAGCGGTTGCCGATCCCATAATTGCTGTTCCACTGTTACTCAGTACGGTTTTTGCATCGCGCAAGTCAATATTTTGCGTGTAGTGGTGAGTAATAACCTCAGCAATACCTCTGGAAGCCGTTGCTAAAACTTCATCTGCTTTGGAAAATCCGGATTTGAATCCAAGATTCCCATAGACTTCTCTCAGTTTATTGTTGTTGATAACGATTAAAGAATCCACGTTGTTTCTTAATTCTTCAACCCCTATTTGAGCTTGCTCATTTCTGGTACGCCCTTCAAATTGAAATGGAATGGTAACGATACCAACCGTAAGTATATCCATTTCTTTAGAAAGCCTGGCGATAACAGGAGCTGCCCCGGTACCGGTACCACCACCCATGCCAGCAGTGATAAACACCATTTTGGTGTTGGTGCTCAATAAACCTTTTAAATCTTCTCTACTCTCCTCTGCGGCCTGTTTTCCTATATCCGGGTTTGCACCTGCTCCAAGTCCTTCTGTAAGATCTACACCCAATTGTATTTTGGTAGGAACCGAACTATTTTCTAAGGCCTGAGCATCTGTATTACAAATCACAAAGTCTACTCCTTTAATTCCCTGGTTAAACATGTGATTTATAGCGTTGGACCCTCCACCTCCTACACCAATGACTTTTATGACATTGGATTGATTCTTTGGCAAATCAAATGAGATATTTTCGAATTCTTGGCTCATAATTATTTATTTTGGTTGGTATTCTACTCTGCGTTATCTAAAAAATCTTTTAATTTATCAAACCACTTCTCAACAACATTTCTGCTTGGTCGAGCTGGCTGATTAGGCTGTTCTGGAATGACATGCTGACTCTCATTTTGCGAATCCTCATCACCCTTCTCTTCACCTGCTGCATTGTCTTTCTGAGTGGTAGGCTGTGGGTTATTCTCTCCTTCCTCTTCCAGGCGTTCAGCTCTATCTAATGCTTTACGCTGTAATCCATCCATCACTAAACCAACAGCTGTTGCATATAGTGGACTGGCGATCTCCTTGTCGGTTTCGCCTGCTAGGTATTCGTTAGGATAACCAATTCTTGTATCCATTCCAGTGACATATTCCACCAGTTGCTTAAGGTGTTTCAGTTGTGCACCACCACCAGTGATAACGATGCCAGCGATCAATTTTTTCTTTTGCTCTTCATGACCGTAATTTTTTATTTCAAGATAAACCTGATCTATTATTTCTACAGCTCGGTAATGAATAACTTTAGACAGGTTCTTCAATGAGATTTCTTTGGGGTCGCGTCCTCGTAGACCTGGGATAGATACAATTTCATTTTCTTTGTTTTCTCCTGGCCAGGCCGATCCAAATTTTACTTTGAGCAATTCTGCCTGCTTTTCTATAATAGAACAGCCTTCCTTAATATCTTCTGTAATGGCATTTCCTCCAAGTGGAATGACAGCTGTATGTCTTATAATTCCATCTTTAAAAATGGCCAGGTCTGTTGTGCCACCTCCAATATCGATTAAAGCTACACCAGCTTCTTTTTCTTCCTGACTTAAGACTGAGTGTGCAGAAGCTAGGGGTTCTAAAGTCATGCCATTAAGCTCCAGTCCAGAATTCTTAACACATCGACCAATGTTTCGGATGGATGATATCTGTCCCACTACCACATGAAAGTTGGCTTCCAAACGCCCACCAGACATTCCTCTGGGTTCCATGATTTCTGATTGGCCATCCACTTTATATTCTTGTGGTAATACATGAATAATTTCTTCACCCGGGAGCATCACCAGTTTGTGGACCTGATTACACAAATTGTCGATATCCTGATCTTCAATGACATCTTCTACATCATTTCGTGTAATGTAATCGCTATGCTGAAGACTACGAATATGCTGACCAGCAATCCCAACAGTAACACCTTTTACTTCAATATCCGAATTTGCTTCCGCCTGCTGAATAGCCTGTTGAATAGACTGAATGGTCTGAGTAATATTATTGACTACACCACGATGAACGCCAAGGCTTTTGGTTCTCCCAATACCGAGAATCTCAACCTTTCCGTATTCATTTTTGCGACCGATCATAGCGACAATCTTTGTTGTTCCTATGTCTAAGCCTACTGCAATATTATCTTCTTCCATCTTTGTAGATTATTACTTAAGTGTACACACTACTTGGTTACCAAATTGCAAATCTATGCGTTTATAATGATCTAGTTTTTTATATTCTGCTGCTTTTTTATAAAAAACCTTATAGTTATTCAACTTTTTGTCAAGATATGAAATTTGACCAAAATTAACCGTATAATCCTTATCTCTAACTGACAAAACATAGCTTTTGTCAGTTTTTTTTCGGATTGCAATGATATGTTTTTTCAGAAAATCATCTTTCACAATTTTCATTAAAAGCGGGTAAAGCTTTTCTAAATCTTTTTCACTAACCCCAGAGACCAAAGGCACTCTAGGGGAGTAGTTTACAGACAAGGGCATTCGCAAACCGTCTTCGTCCAAATAATAAAATCCATTTTCTCTTATACGCGCAATAGGATTTCGCTGAATAATTTCTGCAGAAAGAACTCCATCCAAGGTATAAAATGCCTCAGAAGATTTCACCATTTCATTTGCATTCAAAGTCTTTTCGAATTGGTCCAATCGATCTTCATTAACCAAAGAGTCTCCAAAAGACCCTAACGTTTCCTTTAATAGGTTTTCAACCTTAACTTCAGAAATAAAAATTTTTGAAGCGTCTTTAAATTTAACTTCTATGGTCTTAACCGGTTTAGATTTTTGACGATGATTGGCAAAGCCCACGAGAAAAAAAAGTATCCCGAGAATCAAAATGAGTCTAATGTTATGTAGATTAAACGTTTTCATGCAAATACTTTGAAATTTTTAAGGCTTCAATTCCAATATCACCAGCACCAAGCATTGCAATAACCTCGTTATTGGCACGATTCAGTCTTGGCTGGATATCTCTTTTACTTATAAGATGCTTATCGGGATTCTTAATCAAATTCAAAAGAAAGTCTGAAGTGATCCCCTCTATAGGTTCTTCTCTCGCTGGATAAATGTCTAGTAAGTTGACTTCATCAAATCGGCTAAGGCTTTTTGCAAAGTCATCTGCAAAATCTTTGGTTCGAGAAAATAGATGTGGCTGAAATATCACTACTACCTTTTTTCCAGGATGCATTTCTAAAATCGCCTGATGTACTGCATCTATTTCTGTGGGATGGTGAGCATAGTCATCAATCACTACCAAATCTGATGTCTGGTAGACATAATTAAATCTTCTTTTAACCCCTTCAAAGCTAGATAAGGCTTTCCCGAAAGATTTTGCCAAGTCTGGTCTATAATCGATAGCCAGACTTAAGGCGGCCATCGCATTGAATAGGTTATGGCGACCAGGAAGTCTAAATTCTAAATCTTTAAGCGATATCTCATCGGTATGGAAATCAAAATAATAACTGCCATTTTGAATCGAAATCTTATCGACATACCTATCAGAATTCGCTTCGAAACCTATTTGTTTAGCTTTTAAATTCAAAGCTGCTTTTACAAAAAGGTGTCCTGCAGGAACTAGTCTAGAAAACTCATTGAAGGTGGAAATCAACTCCTCTGAAGTTTTATAAATATCTAAATGATCGGCATCCATCGAAGTGATGACAGCTGCTGAAGGATGAAGCTGAAGGAAAGACCTGTCAAATTCATCAGCTTCCACAACCACGACCTCTTCACCGTCACCAATATAATTAGTATTGTAGTTCTGTAATACTCCCCCACAAAACGCCGTTAATTTTATTCCATTCGCTTTCAAAATGTGGGTTAAAATTGCAGAAGTTGTCGTCTTTCCATGGGTTCCAGCAACAGCTAAAGTTGGAAGGTGTTTTGTAATCTCTCCTAGCACCACAGAGCGTTTGAGCAATTCTAAACCCTTACTTTTGAAATGGTTAACAAGTTCTGAATTTTTTGATATAGCAGGCGTATAAATGATCAAAGCCTTCTGTTTTTCATCCTGAATCACCTTTATTAGCTTTTTTTCAGAATGAAAAACTTCGATTCCTTCAGAATGTAAAGCTTTGGTCAATTCGGTTTCAGTCCTATCATATCCTAAAACAATTAAATTCTTTTGGTTGAAATATCTCGCCAATCCACTCATCCCGATACCTCCGATACCGATCAAAATTACATGCGTGTATTGATCTATACTTTTCATACGCTTCTTGGTTCTAAACGTTCAATTTCATCCACTATACTACTCGTTGCTAAAGGTTTAGCTAATTCTATTATATTTTTTGATAATTGCGTCTGTAGTTTTGTGTTATGGATTAAATCTTTGAAAAGAGACTCAAATTTTTCATCCAAATCTGCTTCTTTAAGCATCAGAGCGGCCTGCTTATCTTCGATAGAGCGTGCATTCTTGGTTTGATGATCTTCGGCTACATTGGGTGACGGAATAAAGATCACTGGCTTACCTACAAGACTCAACTCACTCACTGCACCTGCGCCAGCTCTTGAAATAATCATGTCTGCAGCAGCATAAGCCAAATCCATTTTCGAAATAAACTCTAAAACTTTCAAAGACTTACTTTCATTGGATTTATAGCGTTCATAATACAATTTACCACATTGCCATAATACCTGTAGATTTTCAGATTCAAATAGCTGGAGCTGACTTGCAATCAGTTCATTGATTCGTTGTGAACCCAAACTTCCTCCAATAATCAAAAGTGTTTTCTTATCCCGATCTAGGTTGAAATGATCCAAAGCTTTATCCCTTTTACTTCTCACTTCCAGAAGATCTTTACGGATCGGATTACCAGTTAAAACCAATTTATCTTTTGGAAAAAATTTGTGCATTCCTTCATAAGCAACGCAGATCGTCTTCGCTTCTTTAGCCAACCATTTATTGGTAATGCCAGCATAAGCGTTTTGTTCCTGAATAAGAGTAGGAATGTTTAGCCCTGATGCTGCTTTGAGTAAGGGTCCGCTAGCAAATCCTCCCGTTCCAATGACTACATTGGGCCTAAATTTTTTAATTAGTTTTTTAGCTTTTAACAATGAACTAATAAGCTTAAAGGGGAATAGAAGGTTAGACAAGGTTAATTTCCGTTGGATGCCAGATATCCAAAGCCCTTCAATCTGGAATCCAGCTTCAGGTACTTTTGTCATTTCCATTTTGTCTTGTGCACCAACAAACAGGAATTCAGCTTCAGGATGTCTGCTCTTTAATTCTTCAGCAATGGCTATTGCCGGATAAATATGTCCACCCGTTCCTCCACCTGAAATCATGTATCGTTTCACACTCATATCGTTTCGCTTAATACTTCTAATGGATTTTCTATGGCCATATCATCCTCTTTCGCTTTTTGCTTAGCATCTGCTTTTTCTCTAACTTCATTTTTTGCACTTACGCTTATAACAATTCCTAGCGCCAGACAGGTCATCCAGATAGAAGTTCCTCCACTACCCACTAAAGGAAGAGTTTGGCCAGTTACTGGAAAGAATTCAACGGCGACTGCAATGTTGATAAAGGCCTGGAAAATGATGGGAATACCTGCTGCTATTACCAGCAGTCTCCCGTAAGTAGTTTCTGATTTTGTCACTATTATAGCCATCCTATACAGCATAAACAAATAAGCTAATATGACACCTATTCCACCTACCATACCCATTTCCTCGACGATTATAGCATAAATAAAATCCGAAGAGGATTGTGGTAAAAAGTTACGCTGAACGCTTTTGCCAATCCCATTTCCCGTAATACCTCCAGTAGCTATGGCAATCTTCGCTTTTTCGACCTGATATTGTTCTTTGCTGTCTTCGCCTTGGGTAAAACTCTCTACCCGACTTATCCAGGTATCCACACGATTGGGAAAGAGATCTGGAAAGGCTTTTGCTGATAGTCCAAATAACACTAAACTCAACAGCCCTACTCCAACAACAGCAGCGGTATATTTATAGGTATAACCACCGATGAAGGTGAGCATCAGTACTGTTGTAAAAATAATCGCTGCCGTTGAAAAATTGGCTGGGAGTATAAGCCCAACAACCATAAATACAGGAAGCCATAAAGGAACTATAGTTTCTTTGAAAGTGTAGGAGGATTCTTTAATCTTAGATAAATATCTCGCCACGTAAATCAATAGCACAACTGAAGCAAGCGTTGAGGTTTGAAAGGAAAAGTTGACGATTGGAACTTGTATCCACCGACTAGCGTTGGCCCCCTGCATGGTTGTTCCCTGAAGTAGTGTAACAATCAAAAGAACAATCACAACTGGTAAAAGGATTATAGATAAACCTCTAAAATATCTGTAAGGGATCTTATGGGTCGCATAAAGAATGGAAAAACCCAAAACCAGATGTATAAAATGCTTTACCAAATACGCAAAAGTACTTCCACTTGCCCCGTTAAGATAGGCGAGATTACTGGAGGCACTATACACAGGAATAAAAGAAAATATGGCCAAAAGCGCTGCCACAGACCATAACATTTTGTCGCCCTTAATACTTTTGAAAAATTCTTTGAGTCCTGATTGTGTTGACATTTGTTTTACTTTTTGAGGCGTTGTACTTCAGTTTTAAATTGTCTTCCTCGATCTTCATAATTCTCAAACAAATCGAAGCTTGCACAGGCTGGTGATAATAACACCGCGTCATTATCTTCAGTCAATTCATAGGCCTGATTCACTGCATCTTTCATATTGGTGACCTCAATAATCGTATCTACACAATTGCTGAAGGCATCATAAATATTGGTATTATCAATACCCAAACAAACTATAGCCTTTACCTTTTCGTTGACCAAAGCCAATAAATCCTCGTATTTATTCCCTTTGTCTACTCCACCAACAATCCAAACCGTAGGTGCATTCATACTATCTAAAGCATAAAAAGTAGCATTTACATTTGTTGCCTTGGAGTCGTTGATAAAGGCCACTTTATCGACTTTACCCAACTGCTCCAGGCGATGTTCAACCCCATGAAAGCTTTCCATACTTTCTCTGATGGTTTGCTTTCTTATTTTTAGCAATCTGGCTGCAGTGGATGCTGCCATGGCATTTCTTGTATTGTGATCACCTTTTACGGCTAAATTTTTTACAGACATGGTAAATAAATTATGATTAAGATTGATTTTTATGTTATTATCCTGAATGAAAGCGGATAAGTCTTCTGCGATGGTCTTTGTTGTAAATGGGATCAGCTTAGCTTTTGTAGTGTTGTGAGCCAGCCAAGTATAAATCACATCGTCGTCTTTGTTATAAATTAAATAATCTTCCTCGGTTTGATTTTTAGTAATATTAAATTTTGCTTCTATATACTCTTCAAAATTATGATGGTATCTATCCAGATGATCAGGGGTGATACTGGTTAAAATAGCTATGTGTGGTTTAAAGTTTTCAATACCATCTAGCTGAAAACTACTGAGTTCTAATACGTAGTTGTGTATTTTTTTCCTAGCCACCTGCTCAGCAAAACTAAAGCCAACATTACCCGCCATAGCAACGGATAATCCAGCGTTTTTCATGATATGAAATACCATATTAGTGACTGTAGTTTTACCATTAGATCCTGTGATTCCTATCAAATTAGCATCGGTGTACCTCGAGGCAAATTCTATTTCGGAGATGATTTTGATTCCCTTTGCCTTTAGATTTTTTATAAGATCTAAATCATCAGAGATCCCTGGACTTTTTACAATTAAATTTGCTGCTTCCAGCCTGGAAGTTGTGTGTTGCCCTTCTTCAAATTCTATTTTTTCTGAATTTAATTTTGCTTTAAATTTGGGCTTTATCATAGAAAAATCAGACAAAAACACATCAAAGGCTTTATCTTTTCCAAGAATAGCAGCACCAACACCACTTTCACCACCACCTAGAACAACGAGCTTTTCCATCTATCTAATTTTGAGTGTTACTATGGTTATTACGGCTAACAATATCCCGATGATCCAAAATCTGACTACAATTTTAGACTCGTGGAATCCCAACTTTTGATAATGATGATGTAACGGAGACATCAAAAAAATACGTTTCCCAACGCCTGTTTTCTTCTTGGTGTATTTGAACCAGCTTACTTGCAGGATCACAGACAAATTTTCAATAAAGAAGATTCCACATAGAATAGGAATCAGTAACTCTTTTCGGGTTGCTATGGCCAGAACGGCTATAATTCCTCCAATTGTTAAACTCCCTGTATCTCCCATAAACACCTGTGCCGGATAGGTATTATACCATAAAAACCCTACCAGCGAACCTGCAAATGCGGTGATAAAGATGGTCATCTCACCAGTCCTGGGAATGTTCATCACATTGAGGTAATCTGAAAAAATAATGTTGCCAGACACCCAGGCAAATATGCCTAAGGTAAGAACGATGATAGCAGAACTACCAGCCGCTAAACCATCAATACCATCAGTGAGGTTGGCTCCATTTGAAACCGCGGTCACGATAAAAATGACGATAGGAATAAAAATAAGCCAGGCATAATCTGCTGCCCCTTCACTGATCCAGGATACAGCTTTGGAATAATCCAGTTCATTATTTTTGAAAAAAGGAATCGTTGTGGTAGTCGATTTTTCTTCGGGAGACGTTTGAGTGATGACTTGTACATTATTGGTAGTAGTAACAGTATTTTCTGACCTTACTGTAACGTCGGGGTGGAAGTACATTACAGCCCCAACAAAGATCCCCAAACCAATTTGTCCTACCACCTTAAACCTCCCTTTTAGTCCTTCTTTATTCTTTTTGAAAGTTTTGATGTAGTCATCTAAAAAACCGATAGCTCCCATCCATAATGTGGTAACGATTAATAATATAATGTATATGTTGTTTAGTTCTGCTAAAAGCAAAACCGGAATAAGGGTTGAAAAAATAATAATAAGCCCGCCCATGGTTGGGGTTCCAGCCTTCTCTTTTTGACCTTCAAGACCAAGTTCTCTTACACTTTCACCAATTTGTTTGCGTTGTAAGAAGAGAATAATTCGCTTACCAAAAATGGTTGAGATCATCAAAGAAATGATGATTCCTAATGCCGCTCTAAAAGATATGTATTGAAACAACCGAGCCCCGGGGAGATCGTAATTGCTGTCTAAAAATTCGAATAAATGATATAACATATCTTACTTTTTAAGTTGGGCTAAAAACTCTTTTACAATTTTAAAGTCATCAAAATCTGAGCGTTGTCCATTGATTTCCTGATAGGTTTCATGTCCTTTCCCGGCGATTAAAATGATATCTCCCTTATTAGCCAGATTACAGGCCGTCTTGATTGCCTGCTCTCTGGACGTTATCGTTATAACTTTGTAAACATCCTGAGGTTCTACACCGTTCTCAATATCTGTTATGATCTCATCTGGATTTTCAGTTCTTGGGTTATCGCTTGTTAGGATTACTTTAGAACTAAGATTCGCAGCAATTTTTCCCATTTTTGGTCGCTTAGTCTTATCGCGATCTCCTCCGCAACCTACAACGGTAATCAACTCCTCATTGCGAGTTCTGATTTCATTGGTGGTTTGGAGCACATTTTTAAGTGCATCTGGCGTATGAGCATAATCCACTATAACATGAATTCCAGATGCAGAAATATGATGCTGATAACGGCCGTTTACAGGCTTTAACTGACTCAAATACTGTAAATTTTCGAACTCATCTACCCCAAGTAAATCTGCAGCGGCATACACGGCTAATAAATTATACGCGTTGAAATCTCCAATAAACCTCGACCAGACTTCATTTCCATTGATGTCTAGTTTCAATCCTGAAAAACTTTTCTCTAGAATTTTGATTTTATAGTCGGTTAAGTTCTTAACTCCGTACCCGTAGGTTTTAGCAGAGGTATTTTGAAGCATATAACCTCCGTTTTTATCATCTACATTAGTAACGGCGAAGGCGCCTTTTCCAAGCTGATCAAAAAAGCGTTTTTTCACATTTCTATATTCAGCAAACGTCCTGTGATAATCTAAATGATCCTGAGAGAGGTTGGTGAAAATGCCTCCGGCAAAATCAAGCCCAAGGGTTCTGTGTTGAGCAATACCGTGAGAACTTACTTCCATAAAGCAAAATTCTACACCCGCTTGATTCATTTTTTCCAGGTAAGCATTAATAGTCAAAGAGTCTGGTGTGGTAAGTCGTGTAGCATATTCTTCATCATCTACTTTAATCGTCACTGTAGAAATCAATCCTACTTTATAGCCTAAAGCTTTAAAAAGCTGGTAGAGCAATGAGCTTACAGTTGTTTTACCATTAGTTCCCGTTACACCTACCAGATTCAGATTAGAAGAAGGGTTTTCAAAATAGTTAGAAGCTGTAATGGCTAACGCTTCTCTAGTGTCTTTAACCTGAATATAGGTAATATCTGGTGCAAATTCTAAAGGAAGATCTTCGCATATGACGGTTTTGGCACCTTTGGCAATTGCTGCATCTACAAACAGGTGTCCATCTGCAGCTTCGCCTCGTATAGCAATAAATACGTCGTTCTCTTCTACGTTTCTGCTATCAAACTGAAGTTGGTACACGTTAATCTTTGTTGAACCTTTGACGGATTCAATGGGTACTTTATATAGTATGTCTTTTAATACTTTCAACTTAAAATTAAATTTATGCTTTGATGTTTTGAAATTTTTTCTCCTTTCTTGATCGATTGCCTGATCACTTTCCCACTCCCGATTAAATTTACTTTCAACCCCATATTCTCAAGAATTGATATGGCATCCATAGCAGGGTAACCCGTGAGATCGGGCATAACAGTTTTATACTTTTGAGACACTTCAAAGTAATTTTCGTATGAAGTATCAGCCATATTTACTTGCATTTCTTTTGAAGAAAGTTCATCTTTTAAAGGGGTATCGATGTAGATCTTTTGAGCAATTTTTGCAAAAACAGGCGCTGCAACGGTACTTCCGTAATAGCCAATTTTAGGATTAGGCTTATGAATGACAACAATACAGGAGTATTTAGGTTCATCTGCCGGAAAATACCCTACGAATGAGGAAATGTAGCGCCCAGACTCAATCCAGTATTCTGTTTGACAGGTACCCGTTTTCCCAGCCATCGAAAAGTTAGAGTGTTTGATATTAGTTCCTGTCCCTTTCTGGACAACACCTTCCATCATACTACGAAGCTTAAGAGCAGTTTCTTTGGAGCACACACTACCTTCCACAATAGGTTCTTCATAGGATTCAATTAAGGAATGCTTATCTCTTACCTGCTTTATAAATCTGGGTTTTACCTTAAGTCCGTTGTTAGCAATAGCATTGTAAAATGTCAGGGTTTGCAGAGACGTCAGGGATACACCATACCCAAATGACATCCAGGGTAGAGTAGTTCCATACCAATTAGAATCTTCGGGATGAGGAATTTGGGGTTGGCCTTCACCTTTTATTCTCAGTCCAAGTTTCTCGTTTAGCCCCATATTATAGAGTCTGTTGACAAAGCGCTCTGGTTGTTCCTTATAATTTTCATAGATCATTTTAGCAAAGGCAGTATTGGAAGACACCTCAAAAGCTTCAGCAGCAGATATTTTACCATAACCTCCGCGTTTGGAATCATAAACCCTCCTGTCGTAAAACTGAACCATTCCCTTTTCAGTATCAAACACAGAACTGGTGTCGATGACTTTGTCTTCCAAGGCGGCAGCCATACTCATCAATTTGAAGGTAGAGCCAGGCTCATGAGGCTCGTAAACAGCGTAGTTTAGTTTTTCGTAGTATTTATCAGAATTTTTAATTCGCCCTAAGTTTGAAATCGCTTTAATTTCTCCGGTTTTGGTTTCCATCACCACTACACTTCCATGATCGGCTTCAAAATGCTCCAACTGTTCCAGTAAAGCATGATGAGCTACATCCTGGATGTTGACATCGATTGTGGAAATAACGTCATAGCCATCTTCAGGCTCAACTTCGTTAACATCTCTAATGGGCTTCCATTGCCCTTTAGCTATTTTCTGCTTTAATCGTTTTCCTTGCTTTCCTTTCAAAAAATCATCAAACGCCCCTTCCAGGCCCACGTTTCCGAAACCAACAGTACGTTCACCTATTTTTCCCAATGGATTCTCACGAACTGTAGATTGTTCTGCAATAAAGCCTCCTTTATAAGGTCCTAAATTAAAAAGTGGAAATTCTCGAATAGCGATATAGTCTGAATAATCCACTTGCTTGGCGATGAGTACATATCGATTTTTAAGCTCTCTGGCACGCTTTAATTTCTGAAGGTAATGGGTTTTAGAGTATCCAAGTTTATTGGATAATTCTGTAGCCAGGGCAGATACATATTTTTGAAAATGAGCTTCAGAGACAGTCACAGCATCAAAACGAATATCGTATTTAGGGACTGACGTTGCCAGGAGATTCATCTTAGCATCGTACAAATTTCCGCGGTTAGGCTGAATATTGAAATTTCTATATACTGTCTTTTGGGCCAGATCTTTATATTTTTGCCCCTCAATGATTTGAATATCAAACAATTTATAGCCCATGATCAGAAATACAAGCACCAGCAATGCTGCTACTATATAAAATCGTCTCAAAATGCCTTTATCTGTTGTCATCTTAATTTGATTTTACAGTAATTTTATAAGGTGGCTTATCTGAAAGTCCGATCGACCTCTCCTTCATTTTTTTGGCTACATTAGATTCCATCTTCTGCTGCATTAATCGCTTGCTAATATCTACATGTTCACTTCTTAGTTTCTTCAATTCTTGATGTAACTCTGCTACTCTATACACTTTACGCTCGGCACTATGCGAACTGGCAATCATTATTATAGCAAGCATGGCACAAAACACAATAAAAGCCCAGTTGGTAAACGCACCATCGCTAACCAAAAATTTTCCTTTCAAAATGTTACCTACTTGATTTGCCATCTTACAGCTTTTCTCCTATTCTTAGTTTTGCACTTCTAGATCTTGTATTTTGCTTCATCTCTTCACTTGACGGTGTGATCAGTTTACCTACTTTTTTAAGCGGGACTAGCATATTACCATAGAAGTCTTTTTCTGGAGCACCAGAAAACTTCCCGTCTCTTATGAATCGCTTCACCAACCTGTCCTCTAAAGAATGATATGAAATCAAACTCAACCTTCCTCCTTTCTTAAGTATTTCAGGTGTTTGAAGTAAAAACGTCTTTAGCACTTCCATTTCCTGATTCACTTCTATTCTTATTGCCTGATATACCTGGGCTAAAAATTTATTTACTTTAGTCGGTGGAAAAAACGGCGTCAAAATGTCATTCAATTGAGATGTAGACTGGATCGGATAAGTTTCTCTTTCCTGAACAATTGCCCTCGCAAGCTTTCTGGACATTTTAATCTCACCATATTGCCACAAAATTTGAGCAAGATCTTCTTCAGCATAAGTGTTTATTAGTTCTGAGGCACTCATCCCTGTATTTTGATCCATCCTCATATCCAAATCTGCATCAAAACGAATAGAAAAGCCTCTTTCACCTTCGTCAAATTGATGGGAAGACACACCAAAATCTCCGAGTATTGCATCCACTTCCTTCACACCTTCAAATTTTAAAAACCGCTTTATAAATTGAAAATTGGCTTGAATTAAAGTAAATCTGGGATCATCGATTCGATTTTCCACAGCATCCTGGTCCTGATCGAAGGCATACAACCTGCCATGTTCACCCAATCTAGACAATATCTCCATAGAATGCCCACCTCCGCCAAAGGTCACATCAACATACACCCCATCAGGATGTATATTCATAGCATCGACGCTTTCTTTTAATAATACCGGAATATGGTAAGCTTCATTCATTTGATTCAAATCCCATTACGTCTTCAGCTAAATCAGCAAAATTATCTGAATCACTAATGACAGATTCATACTTCTCTTTATCCCAAATTTCTACAATGTTGATCGCAGAAGAAACCACTATTTCTTTTTCTATAGCTGCAAATCCAATCAAGTCTTTAGGTATCAAAACCCTTCCATTGCTATCTACCTCCACCATTTTCACACCTGCAGAAAACTTTCTTATAAAATCATTGTTTTTTTTGTTGAACCGATTTAAGGCATTCATTTTTTCCATCAGTGCATTCCACTGACTCATAGGATATAATTCCAAGCAAGGCTGAAAGACAGAACGTTTTAAAACAAAGCCTTCTTTTAAGATAGGAAGCAACTGCTTTTTTAGGCCAGATGGTAGCATAAGTCGGCCTTTTGTATCAACTTTGCATTCATAAGATCCTATCAGGGTATTCATCGGTAATAGATTTCAATTTCAAATATATTGAATTTTTTACCACATTTTACCACTTTATACCACATTGTGGATAACTTTTTTATTTAGAAGGCTTTAAGAGTGGTTGAGCTTAGGCATGATAGTGGTTTTCAGGATGCTTTTAGTTCTCAAAAGTCTGTGGATAAACCAGATAAAGCATCATCTCAAAGAAAAAAAACAGAGTTAGAGCGCTATTTTTACGCCCTCTTTATCCGGTAAAAGTCTTATTCTCATCCTATTATATTTCTATCCTACAAGTCGTAATAAGTATAAGGCTTTCTTATTCAAATATCTTTATATTTGGGTTTTGAAATTCTAAAAACCTAATGGAAGAACATATACTGCAAGACGGCAAGTTTAAATACTTTGAAAAAGGTGAAGGCACTCCCATTGTCATTTTACATGGCTTGATGGGCGGGTTAAGCAATTTCGATGGAGTAATGAGCTATTTCCCAGAAAAAGGGTACAAAGTCGTGGTTCCCGAATTACCGCTTTATGACATGCCATTACTAAAAACCAATATTAAAAACCTTACGACCTATATCAAAGAATTTATCGACTTCAAATCTTATGGTAAGGTGATTTTAGTAGGGAATTCACTAGGTGGTCATGTAGGTTTACTTACCACAAAACTTTACCCAGAAATTGTTAAAGCTCTTGTCATTACAGGAAGCTCAGGACTCTATGAAAGCGCTATGGGCGAAAGTTATCCAAAGCGAGGTGACTATGAATATATCAAGAAAAAAGCTCAGGATGTGTTTTATGATCCTGAAGTGGCAACTCAGGAAATTATAGATGATGTTTATAGCGTGGTTAACGACAGGAGTAAATTAATACGAACCTTATCAATTGCAAAGAGCGCTATTAGACATAACATGTCCAAAGATTTACCTCAAATGGATACCCCTACTTGTATCATCTGGGGCGAACAAGACGAAGTTACACCTCCACACGTCGCTAAAGACTTTGACAAGTTATTACCAGATTCAGAATTATTCTGGATCGACAAATGTGGCCATGCTGCCATGATGGAGCATCCAGATGAGTTCAATACAATATTATATGCTTGGCTTCAGAAGAGAAATTTCTAAAGCATTAGATTATGAAAATTAAAAGTTCAGCCTTTGTCGTTAGTAACTCAGAAGTGACTAAGTGCCCTAACTCTCAGCTTCCCGAGTACGCCTTTATTGGTCGAAGTAATGTTGGGAAATCGTCCTTAATCAATATGCTTACTGGCAGAAAAAGTTTGGCTAAGGTGTCTGGTAAACCTGGAAAAACAAGATTAATCAATCACTTCCTGATCAATGATAATTGGCATCTTGTCGATCTCCCTGGCTACGGTTACGCCAAGGTCAGTAAGAAAGAGAAAAAAACCTTTCAAAAATACATCACTGCTTATTTTGAAAAACGCCAACAGCTTGTAAATACCTTTGTCCTGGTAGATTGCAGGCACGAACCACAACCTATAGACTTAGAGTTTTTGGAATGGATGGGCATGAATACCATTCCTTTTTCGATTGTTTTTACTAAAGCCGATAAATTAAAACCTCAGGCTATAGAAAACAACATTGCTGCTTACAAAACAAAATTAATGGAAACCTGGGAGGAACTTCCTCCTTACTTTATCACGTCTTCTGCAAACAAAACTGGAAGGGATGATATTCTTAATTACATCCAAGATATAAATGACACTTTATAGGCTAAAGCCTGGATTCAATCTTATGAATCAATTCCTCGACGTTTTCAATTTCATCAAGCTCTTTATTACTAACCATTAGACTCAAATCATAATTATCCTGATACAGAACCACAGGTAAGTCATACAGATCTTCAAATTTGGATTTGAAGGACTTCCGGTATTCATCTTTATGTAAGAAGACCATCTCAATATCACTTTCTTTCTTAAAAGCCTTCCACCTTCTGTTTTCAGAAATAACACCATAGGTAAGCTGGAACAACCTGCAATCGTATGTTTTTGGACGAAAGATTTTTTTTACGCTGTCTAAAAACGCATTACCTGCACCAGGATTGGCATTATACACAAAAATGAGTGATTTATTTTTTGGCATCCTTGATCTCTAACTTTTCTGCAAAATAATCGCAAAAATCTTTCATCGTAGCTGTCATTTTTTCATCGTCTGTAGCTCTTTGAAAAGTGTCCGTCATGCCTACGAAAATCTGGTGAAAAAACTTCTTCATTTCATCAACTGGCATTTCTTTGGTCCACAAATCGATTCTCAAAGTTTCCTGAGCTTTGTGATCCCAAATACTTAAAAAAGCAGCTTTTGCTTCTTCGTTATCTATCCCACCATCTTGTGCAGACCAGGATAATTTTTCTGGAATTCTATTTTCGTCTGTTTCAACGTTAATTTTAATTTCTGATTTCTTCTTTAGCATAATTAAGGCTTGTAATTTGATTTTGTAAAAATAACATCAGCTTCCAATTCTAGCAGATCATTTAGGCTAGTATTAGGATATTTTTCCATATACCTTTTTACGATTTGCCATCCTATATACTGACCTATCCTTGGTGAGGATTCGTTGTCTAGCTCCAGATAAAATTTAGAGTACGGTGCCAAATTTAAAAACCTGTCTTCAAGACGAACATCTGTAGAATAAATCAAGTTTCGTTCGACAAAAAACGACCAGATTTCAGTTTCATTTTCCTGTGCCCAGTCGAGCTGATCTTGCGAGTAATAAATTTTAGCTGCATCAGACTCAAAGGGCATCAGCACATCTTTAACATATAAGATCTTTCCGTAATAAAGCATATCCGATAAAAAAGTTCGCGAGCGTTTTGGATTGATTCTTTGTTTTGCGAAGGCCTCTACAATGTCTGATATTAAAAATATCTTGTCTTGTTGAAAGGCAATATACTGAGGTAATCCCTGGTAAAATTTGTGTTCCTTCCCCAGGTAATTGTCTAATGAAATCAACAAAGCCTCCTCACCTAAAACGAGTTTTTGTCTATAGTTTACTTCTTCTGCCAAGGTATACACCTTTGGAATTTTATAGCTAGGATAGTAATACTTAATATATTTGAAGAGATGCTCGATGCGTTTTTTTTCATCTTCAATTTCAGGGAATTCTTGCTGAACTTCAGAATTAATCTCCTTTTGAAGGTCACTCTGCATCTTATTCAGCCATAAACTGTCTGGCACGTGCTCTGGAAATAGCCTTGGATATTTCTCCTTTAATTTCTGAAATTCTTCTGGTGGAGTTTGAGCAAATTCAAGATCAAATCTTTCAAAACTCACATCCACTTCGATGTCTTCAGCTTTAGGATTGAGGTGCTGATTCTGGTTACAGGCAGTAAGCAGCACAAAAAGACTTAACAAAATTAAAGGAAACCTCATATTTTTAAGTATAGCATTTAGCAACACAACTTATTGATTATATTTGGTACAAATGTAAGTATTAAAGCCTAAAAAGAGACGGATGCAAGTTCAGAAAACAATAGATCATATAACCGGATGGATGAAAGATTACTTAAGTAAAAGCGGTCAAAAAGGATTCATTGTTGGCGTGTCCGGAGGTATTGATTCTGCGGTTACCTCAACACTTTGTGCTACTACTGGTAAACCTACCTTATGTGTTGAACTTCCTATTCATCAAGATAAGTCTCAGGTCTCAAGAGCAAGAAAGCATATTGAGCACTTGGAAGGCAGATTTGCAAATGTATCTTCTGTAAAAGTTGATTTGTCTAATACTTTTGATACGTTTAAATCCAGTTTACCCGAGTGTGATGATAAAAATCTTCAAGATTTTTCATTAGCGAACTCCAGAGCTAGACTCAGAATGACGACCTTGTATTATTTTGCAGGCTTACACCATTATATCGTTGCAGGAACAGGAAATAAAGTTGAAGATTTTGGCGTAGGCTTTTATACCAAATACGGTGATGGTGGAGTAGACCTGAGCCCGATAGCAGACCTTATGAAAAGTGAAGTCTTCACTCTTGCAAAAGAACTATGTGTTATCGATGAGATACAGGATGCAGAACCTACTGATGGCCTCTTTGGAGATAGCCGAACTGATGAAGATCAAATAGGAGCGACTTATGATGAGCTGGAGTGGGCTATGACTTTCGAGGGCGAGGATTCTAAAACTACCGATCGCCAGGAAGAAGTCTTAGACATCTATAAACGATTAAATACAGCCAATCAGCATAAAATGCAGCCAATCCCTGTTTGTGAAATACCTGAAGAGTATAAGTCTTAGAGCACTCTATTTAATTTATTAGAAATCAACACTTCAAGACCATTGTATTCCATAGTTTCCCGCATGAGATCCGTATTAACGTCTTCTTTTTGTTCTTTAATGATTTCACTTAAATCCTGAACTTTTTTTCTAATCAAATAGCGCCTTAAGTTAAGAATGGTTTCCATGACTTCTCTTGGATCTAAAACGCTTTTATCAAGCACAAATATTTCCTGTCGTTTCCAGTCGTGCAATTGATTTTTTTCATTTTCCATCAGTATGGAAGTTACTTCCTGAGCTAGCTCTGGTTGCAAATGATTGACGAAAGCATCTACTTTAAGCGATCCCTCTTTAGTAAATTCTTCTATAATTTGATCGTAAAGCTCCTTAAACACTGGATTTGAAAATTCAATTTCATCTTCCTGTAGTTCTGTATAAATTTTTTCATAGACAACGTATTCACGTTTGATATCGATAGGCTTGTCGGCTTCAAAATCATAATCTACATCAATAAAATAAGCTTTTTCGCTTCCATACCTCAGTAATAGCTGAATAATACTACGCTCCAGTACATATTGATGATCCACTTTGGGAGTAGTAACAGCCTCCTGCGACTCCTTCACAATTTCTAGAGGGTGTTGTTTAGTGTTTCGGCGGGTTTCCTTACGGTTTTTGGTTTGAATTTGTGCCAGAGTACTAAACAACACCTCTTCTGATACATCTAATAAGTTAGAACAGGTTTGAACATAAATTTCTTGGGTAATCTGATCTGGAATCTTTGAAATGGAGTTCACAATATCTCTCACCACCTCGGCTTTTTTAACCGGATCTTTATCGGCATCTTCTAATAAAAGTGACGCTTTAAAACGAATAAAATCCTGAGCATTATCATCAAGATAGGTTTGCAAATCTTCCTGAGTATGTGCTTTGGCAAAGCTATCGGGGTCTTCCCCTTCAGGAAAAAGGCATACTTTGACGTTGAGTCCTTGCTCCAAAATAAGATCGATACCACGAATAGAAGCCCTCAAACCAGCAGCATCTCCGTCAAAAAGTACTGTAATATTATTGGTCAGCCTTCTGATTAGTCGAATTTGCTCAGGAGTAAGCGCTGTCCCCGATGAGGCTACCACATTCTCAATACCGGATTGATTAAACTGAATAACATCGGTGTAGCCTTCTACCAAATAACAAGTATCTGCCTTCGCAATGGCCTGTTTTGCTTGATAAAGACCATACAACACCTTACTTTTATGGTAAACTTCACTTTCTGGTGAATTCAGATATTTAGCTTGCTTTTTGTCGTTGGTCAGAATTCGACCTCCAAAACCCAGTACACGACCAGACATAGAATGGATTGGAAACATGACTCTACCTTTGAATCTGTCAAATCGTTTTTCACCTTTAACGATAGTCAATCCGGTTTTCTCTAAAAATTCAAGCTTATAGGCTTTTTCTAAAGCTTTATCTGTGAACGCCTGCCATTCGTCTGGAGAATAGCCGAGATCAAATTTCTCGATGGTTTCTGAGGTAAACCCTCGATTCTTGAAATAGCTTAGACCAACAGACTTGCCCTCATCTGTTTGTAGCATCTGATTAACAAAAAAGGTCTTGGCAAATTCGTTGACCAAGTACATGCTTTCCCGTTCACTAGCCTTTTCTTTTTCTTCTGAAGATTGCTCCGTTTCTTCAATTTCAATATTATAGCGTTTTGCAAGATGCTTAATCGCTTCTGGATAGGTATAATGCTCATGTTCCATTAGGAAGGCAACCACGTTACCACCTTTGCCAGAACTAAAATCTTTCCAGATTTGCTTTACAGGCGATACCATGAAACTCGGCGTTCGCTCTTCTGTAAAGGGGCTAAGGCCCTTAAAATTACTACCTGACTTCTTCAATTGAACGTAATCTCCGATCACTTCCTCAACCCGGGAAATATCAAACACTTTATCAATGGTAGATTTACTAATCAATTAAAAATTGTTTTTTTAAATGAAGATAAAATTATAGCTAGCAACAAAAATAGCACATTCGTTTCAAAAATTAAATTTATAAGACCCCACAGTCCCCAAAACTTTGGAGAATGTGAGGCCTACAAGTTTTAAAAATTATTTCTCTCGGTCAATAACGTAGTCAATCATCAATTGAAGGGAATCTCTGTATTTAGATTTCGGGTATTGCTGAAGGATTTGAGAAGCTTCATTTTGAAAAGCCTTCATTTTTGTTTGTGCATACTCCAGTCCTCCAGACGCTTTTACAAAGTCAATCACTTTGTTGACACGCTTTTTATCCTTGTTGTGATTTTTGACAGAATTAATAATCCAATCTTTATCCTTTTTGGAAGCCTGGTTTAAGGTGTAAATCAAAGGAAGAGTCATTTTTTGCTCTTTGATATCTATACCTGTGGGTTTCCCGATTTTTTGTTCACCATAATCAAAAAGATCATCTTTGATCTGAAAAGCCATCCCGATGAGTTCACCAAATTTACGCATCGATTCTACATGAGGAGATTCTGGTTTTACCGCAGCTGCACCAAGACTACAACAGGCCGCAATGAGCGTCGCTGTTTTTTGGCGAATGATCTCGTAGTAAACCTCTTCTGTAATATCTAAACGTCTGGCCTTTTCAATCTGTAGTAATTCTCCTTCACTCATTTCACGAACGGCGACAGAAATAATTTTCAACAGATCGAAATCATCGTTATCGATAGATAACAGAAGACCTTTGGATAGTAAAAAATCACCGACCAACACGGCAATCTTATTTTTCCAAAGGGCATTGATGGAAAAGAACCCACGCCTTTGGTTACTATCGTCTACGATATCATCATGAACTAAGGTGGCCGTATGTATCAACTCAATCACAGAAGCTCCCCGGTAGGTTCTATCATTCACCTCACCTTCAGATACCATTTTAGCCACCAAAAACACAAACATAGGGCGCATTTGCTTCCCTTTTCTATTGACGATAAAATGGGTGATTTTGTTGAGCAGCGCTACACGAGAAGACATGAAAAGAGAAAACTTCTTTTCAAATAGCTCCATTTCGTGAGCAATAGGGTCCTTTATTTGCGAGACGATCTTCAAGACTCACAAAGATAGAGTTTCTAATATTAAGAAAAACTCAAAAAACAGTTTGCAGATTAAATTATCAGATGTTTGGTACAACCTGTAATTTTATAAAGTCTACTTATTTATTTTATTAATGATTTAAATTTTATACATTTACAACTTAATCTTAAATATTTAACACTATGAAAAAAATTACTTTTTTATTTATTTTATCATTGTTTGCTTTTATTGGGCATTCACAAGTGACAATTTTTGAAGACAGTTTTGAAGATTATGACAACTTCATCATTTCAGGAATTGGAGAATGGACATTAGATGATGGCGATGGATTACCAACATACGGTTTCCAAAATAATCCATTTACCAATTCAGGCTACACTGGATCATTTATTGTTTTTAACCCATCTGCTACTACAACTCCCCTTGACACAGACCCTGCATGGTCAGCAAGAACAGGAGATAAAACTATTAATGCCTTCGCAGGTATTCCAGCGCAAGGTGGCCCTAGTGGTAACGACGATAGATTAATTTCTCCTCAAATAACGTTAGGAAGTTCTGGAAATTCTTTAAGTTTTTGGGCGAAAGCGCCAACTGACGAATTTGGCCCTGAAACCTTTAATATTGAAATCTCTACTACAGGTACTGATGTAAGTGATTTCACCGCAATAGAATCTAACTTATCACCTACTGCTGAGGAGTGGGAAGAATTTGTTGTTGATTTAGACAATTTTGCAGGTGAAGATGTTTTCATTTCAATTCATTATGTAGGAAGTGATGCATTTTCATTAATTATTGATGATTTCAGTGTTACTGCAACCACATTATCTAATGATAGCTTTGAGATTTCAGAATTATCTCATTTCTACAAAGCAGGACAGCTTAATATCCAGTCTAGCTTTGATCTTGATAACGTGACATTATTCAATTCATTAGGTCAGGAAGTTTTAACTCAAAACCTTGACACTAATAATGCTGAAATCAATGTCTCCAAATTATCAACTGGTCTTTACATTGCAAAAGTTTCTTCTGGAAATCAGTTGAAAACTTTCAAATTTATAAAGCAATAATTCAGTTTGCTTATTTCTAAAGCTCCGATTGACATCGGAGCTTTTTTTATGCCTTAATTTTATTCGCAAGTTGACCGCAAGCGGCGTCAATGTCTTTCCCTCTGGAATGTCTTAATGTAACGGTGATGTGATTAGACTCCAAAGCATTCACATATTTAGCCACGGCATTATCGTCTCCTTGCTGAAACATCCCGTCATCGATAGGGTTGTATTCGATAATATTCACTTTACAAGGAATAGCTTTACAGAAATGAACCAAAGCTCTTATGTCTTCTTCTCTATCGTTGATTCCTTTCCAAACTATGTATTCGTAAGTCACCGACTTTCCAGTGTTTTCATACCAATAAATCAGAGCTTCTTTAAGATCTCCCAATGGAAATTTGACATTAAAAGGCATGATCTGCGTTCTTACCTCATCAATAGCCGAATGTAAAGAAACTGCTAGATGAAACTTTACTTTATCATCGGCTAGCTTTTTGATCATTTTAGGCACTCCAGAGGTCGATACTGTTATCCGCTTGGGAGACATTCCCAAGCCTTCTGGAGAGGTTATTTTATCGATAGACTTCAAGACGTTATTGTAGTTCATCAATGGTTCGCCCATGCCCATGTAGACGATGTTTGATAATGGAATTCCATTGTACAACTTGCTTTCCTTATCTATCGCTACTACCTGATCAAAAATCTCGTCTGCATTTAAATTTCGAAGGCGTTTCAGCTTAGCTGTCGCACAAAATTTGCAATCTAAACTACACCCCACCTGAGAAGACACACAAGCCGTCGTTCTGGACTTAGTTGGTATCAAGACGGACTCTACTGTGAAGCCATCGTGAAGTTTCACCGCATTTTTGATGGTACCATCATTGCTGCGCTGCATTTGATCGACCTCAATGTGATTGATCACAAAATTGTCTTCCAGCATTTGTCTGGTTTCTTTAGACAAATTGGTCATGTCCTCAAAATTGTAAGTTGCTTTATTCCATAACCAGTCGTAAACCTGAGTTCCACGAAAGGATTTATCACCTTGAGAAACAAAAAAATCTTGTAATTCTTTTTTGCTAAGTGCGCGTATGTCTTTTTTAGTAGTTTTCACGTTGCAAAATTAGGCAAAAAAGAGAGGAATCTTCCAAAAAGAATGTTATTCCAAATTAGACCGCTTCGCTTACAGTACATAGACGTCAGATTAAAGAGATAAATTGAATTTAAATTGAACAGCGATAGTCCATAAATAGTTTATTCATGTGAATAATCTGATTATTAGACCTCACAGGTTTTAAAAACCTGTGAGGTCTAAGAGTTTGAAAACTTGTTTATTGAAAGGATCCTTAAGGTATTGATAGACACAAGGGTTTAACAACTAATGATACTTCAAAAACAAATCTGAAGCTTTATTGTATGCAGATTCAAAGCTGGTCATATTGATAGAGTTATCTAAAGCTTTAGAATTGAAGTAGGACAACATTTTTTCGGTCTGCATATTGCCTGTAAGATCATCTTTAGCCATAGGACAGCCACCAAAACCCTGTATAGCACCATCAAAACGTTGACAGCCCGCCTGCACCGCGGCATGCACCTTTTCATACCAGGCATCTGGCGTCGTATGCAAGTGAGCACCAAACTCCATGTTAGGATATTTAGGAATTAAGGTTGAGAATAAATCCTCTATGACTTCTGGGGTAGAAGTACCTACTGTGTCTGAAAGAGAAAGTATTTTTACTCCAAGCGCAGAAAGTTGTTCGGTCCACTCCCCTACAATATCTGTATTCCATGGATCTCCATAAGGATTTCCAAATCCCATCGATAGGTAAGCTACCACCGATTTATTCGAGCTATGTGCAATCTCAAGAATTGATTTTAACACCTCAACCGATTGGGCGATTGTTTTATGGGTATTCCGCATTTGAAAGTTTTCTGAAATAGAAAATGGGTAACCCAGATAATCAATCTCTGCAAACTGGGAAGCATCCTCTGCCCCTCTCCTATTGGCTACGATAGCTAAAAGCTTAGTCTGTGTCTCAGACAAGTCTAGCATAGACAGGACCTCTGCAGTATCCTGCATTTGAGGAATTGCTTTAGGTGAAACGAAACTTCCAAAATCAATAGTGTCAAAGCCGCATCTCAGGAGAGACTGGATATATTTAGCTTTTTCATCGGTAGGAATAAAAGGCTTAATGCCTTGCATAGCATCTCTGGGACACTCAATAAGCTTTACTGAATTCATGAGTCCAAATATACAGTTTTAAAGCATTTTCGAAAGAGTGATTCAATTAAAGTAAGATCAAAATTGCTATTCCAATAAAGGTTAGGATCTGAAACCAGTTGAGGAAAGAATGAGACGATGATGACGAAAATAAAATTTTGGACAGCTGCCCAGAGAGCAAAGCTACAAGACAAAAAATGATAAAAGCCTGGAGCATAAACAATCCTCCAAGAGTATAAAATTGCAACATGAGTTCACCTTCCCTATCCCATAAAAATCCTGGAAAAAAAGCCAGAAAAAAAATTGTTACTTTAGGATTAAGGATATTCATAATAAAACCAGTCTTATAGTCTGAGATAAATGAAACCTGAACATTAGTGGCTTTACGTCTTGTAAATGTCTGTTGTGGCGAACGGTATACCTTATAGGCAAGATATAGTAAATAAAGAGCTCCGGCAATCTTAATAGCCCAAAAGAGTGAGGGTGAACTTTTGATGATAAAAGATACCCCAAAAGCCACCAGAGAGGTATGAATTATAATGCCAGAAACGAGCCCCATTGCAATCACCATACCTCTTTTGTAACCTCCAACCAGGCTTTGCGAGAGCACATAAATAATGTCTGGTCCTGGAGAAAGGGTTAGCAATACAGAGGCCGTCAGGAATGATATCAATTGTTCTGTCATAGAATCTAAGACATCTTATCCAATATGGCTTGGTTGATAGCTTTAACCAGCCCTGGACCTTCGTAAACGAAACCTGTATACAACTGAACTAAACTTGCACCAGCCTCGAGTTTTTCGATGGCATCTTGTGCAGTCATAATTCCCCCAACCCCTATTATTGGAAAGGCCTTGTTGCTCTTTTGAGACAAAAATCGAATAACATCTGTAGAGGTTTTTGCCAGTGGCTTACCACTTAAGCCCCCTGCTTCATCTTTAGAGTCCGACATCAGGCCTTCTCTGGAAATGGTAGTATTGGTCGCAATTACACCAGCAATTTTGGTACTGACGACTATGTCTATAATATCCAGCAGTTGAGATTCGGTTAGATCGGGTGCAATTTTAAGTAGGATAGGTTTAGGCTTGGGCTTTTTCTGATTTTTATGCTCAAGATGTTCAAGCAACTGAGTAAGCGGTTCTTTATCCTGTAGCGCTCTTAAATTTGGTGTATTTGGTGAGCTGACGTTCACCACGAAATAATCTACATAATCGAATAAAGCTTCAAAATTATAATCATAATCGTTAAAAGCTTCTTCGTTGGGAGTAATTTTATTTTTACCAATATTCCCTCCTATCAGCACATTCTTATTCTTTTTAAGACGTTTCACAGCTGCATCTACTCCTTTATTATTGAAACCCATCCGATTGATGATAGCTGAATCCTGTTTAAGCCTAAACAATCTTTTTTTCGGATTACCTTCCTGAGGCTTTGGTGTTACCGTACCAATTTCAATAAAACCAAACCCAAGGTTGGAGAGTTCCTGGTATAATTCTGCATTTTTATCAAACCCAGCTGCCAGGCCTACAGGGTTTTTAAATGTCAATCCAAACACTGTTCTTTCCAAACGCTTATCTTCCAAATTGAATTGATTATGAATCAAAGTCGAAACCCCGGGAAGTTGGTGAGCCAGCTTTAGCGACTTGAAGCTAAAATGATGTACTGCTTCAGGGTCAAATTGAAATAAAAGAGGTCTTAAAATCTGTTTGTACATCAGGATATGAATTTGAAGGCAAAAATAACGTAAATCTGACTAAGAGAATTCAATTCCAGAAGGTTTAATACCTTCAAATTCATATTTTTGAATCAAAATGCAAAATTCATGATCAATTCTGAAAAGCTTTTAGAACGTTTTCTTACTTACATTAAAATTGACTCTCAAAGTAATCCCAAAAGTGAAAAAACTCCCAGTACCGAAAAACAATGGGAGATTGCCAATTTGCTTAAAGAAGAACTTGAGCATATTGGCCTCCAGGATGTCAGTATTGATGAAAAAGCCTACATCATGGCTACTTTACCTTCCAATGTTGACCATGAGGTGGATACTATAGGCTTTATCTCTCATTTTGACACGTCGCCAGATTTTAAAGCTTCCAATATCAATCCTCAAATACACCACAATTATGATGGTGGAGATTTGATTTTAAATAAAGAAAAGGATATAGTGCTGTCTTCCAGTTATTTTGAAGAGATGAAAGATTATGTAGGCCAAACCTTAATCACTACCGATGGCACTACCCTGCTTAGTGCAGATGACAAGGCTGGCATCACTGAAATAATTTCGGCTATGGAGTATTTGGTTCAGCACCCGGAGATTAAGCATGGAACTATCAGAATAGGGTTTACACCAGATGAAGAGATTGGCAGAGGTGCCCATCATTTTGATGTCGAAAAATTCGGAGCAAAGTATGCTTATACTATGGACGGAAGCCAAATTGGTGAATTGGAGTACGAAAATTTTAATGCAGCTTCGGCTACCTTAAAATTCAAAGGAACTAGCGTACATCCGGGCTATGCTAAAAATAAGATGGTCAACTCTATGTACATGGCTCAACGCTTTATAGACGTGTTACCCAAAGAAGAAGTTCCCGAAAAAACAGAAGGTTATGAAGGCTTTTTTCACCTTTCGTCTATCGCTGGAACTATTGAACTCACTGAGCTTAAGTACATCATTAGGGATCACAACAAGGATAAATTTGAAGCCAGAAAGCAACTGATGCGGGATATTGTGGCTAAAATGAACAACCAGATTGAGGAGGCCACTATCGACATTGACATCAAAGACCAGTATTACAACATGCGGGAGAAGGTAGAACCTATTAAGTATATTGTTGACATTGCCGAAAATGCCATGAATGCCCTAGGAATAACACCTGTTTTAAAACCCATAAGAGGAGGAACTGATGGCGCTCAACTGAGTTATAAAGGATTACCCTGTCCCAATATATTTGCAGGAGGACACAACTTCCACGGGAAATATGAATATGTCCCTTTGGAGAGCATGGTCAAAGCCTCTGAGGTGATCGTCAAAATCGCCGAGCTGACTGCTGCCAAAGCAAAACACTAAAGTCCAAGACAATTTTGAGTATATTCGTAAGTACAATCTTAAGTCAATGAAGTTTTTTAAATATCTATTTTTTCTTATCGTTTTAGTCTTTGTGATCGGCTCGTTATATATTGCTACTATTAGCATACCCCAACAGAATAGGCTTACTTTCAGTACTCCCGTAAATTCTATGCTTTATATATCTAAAGTAAAAGACTTGTCGACCTACAAAATGTGGTTTGAATTTCCACAGGAGCCGATTTCAGAAAAACGACTTAGTAACATAGAAAGTCCGGGCAACACCATTTTATCCTGGCAAAACGAAAAATTTGAATCCATTAACCTCCAAAATTTAGAAATAGCAGAGGACTCTATTAGTCAAAAATTGAAGCTCAAAACCTGGCTAAGCACTTCTGAATTTGAAATCACCTGGAATTTTGAAGCCTCAAAATCAGATTCAAAGCTTATCGTAGAATTGACCTCAGAGGCCAGCTTTTGGCAAAAAACTGAATCGGTTTTAACGGGAATTACACATGCAGAAATCTTAAAGAAAGCTATTCAAGAAAGCCTTTCAAAACTTGAAGATATAATTGTAAAAGAAATTTCAGCTTATGACATTTCTCCAATGGGAAAAGTGGATACGGGTGGATTTTACATTTTACACGCCACTTCTGCAGCAAGACTTAATTTTGAAAGCATATTAAAAAAATCGAACCCCATTTTTGAAAGTGTTGAATTTTTTATGAAAAAACAAAACTTTGAGGAATTCAAAGAGAGAATTATACTATTTGAAAACTTATATCAGGGGGCAAACACCATTATTTTCTCTTCAGGAGTAGGTACAGAAAACCAAATAGCCATACCAGATAACTTTGAAGTGTTGTCAAAATATTTGAGAAGAGGAACTTATTTTAAAACTCAGCTTACAGGAAGCTATGACAATCTGAAAGAGCTTTTGGCCTTCAGTAAATCGCTGGTAGATAGCAGAGGATTGACTCTAAATAATGCCCAGAAACCCTATTTGGAATTTGAGGTAGATGAAAATGATACTATCAATCCTTCAAAGTGGATAACCAACTTTTATATACCTGTGATCGAAAATTGATGAAATCTGCATTACTTGTTTTTATAGGAGGAGGCCTCGGTAGTCTTGCACGCTATGCTGTATCCTTGCTCTTTAAGCACCAGCTTAATGCTAAGCTCGATTTATTTGGAACGCTTACGGTCAATATTCTTGGGAGCCTGCTTATTGGCTTATTGATGGGATGGATGCTGAAATCTGAAACCACACATCAAAATCTGCACTTATTGCTTGTTGTAGGGTTTTGCGGTGGATTTACTACATTTTCAAGCTTTTCAGCCGATAATCTAAATCTGCTCAAAAACAACCTCTACACAGAATTTTTACTTTACAGCATAGGCAGTTTAATATTAGGCTTGCTCGCAGTTTTTATAGGCTTTTTGATGGTAAAAAAGGGCATTTAATTTAGTAGCCTTTTTCAATATCAACCTCATTCAAAAGAGCTTTTCCATCTTTCATACGCCTATAATTTTCAAACAACTGATTAGCAACAGACTCGGGATCTGTCATACTAGCTACATGTGGGGTGATTTGGATGTTCTCGTGATTCCAAAATGGATGTGATGCTGGTAAGGGTTCTTCCTGAAAAACATCCAGGCTTGCCCCTTTAAGAATATCATTATCAAGAGCTTGGATCAAATCAGCTTCAAGAAGGTGTTCTCCTCTGGCGACATTGATCAAGTAAGCCTCATCTTTCAGTTTTTGAAAGCATTTAAAATTCAAAATGCCTTTAGTTGCAGGGGTCACCGGAAGAAGACACACTAAAATTTGTGTTTGTTCTAAAAATTCGTCTTGCTGATCTGAGCCATATATCTGAATACCATCTACCATTTTAGATGAATTTGCATAACCAATGACGTTAAATCCATTAGCCTTCAACACTTTTCCAGCTTCCTGCCCTAAAACACCGTAACCCATAATCCCAACATTGGTTTGCTGTGGGGTTTGATAGGCTTTAGGATTCCAGGAGTTTGATGATTGATTACTGAGGTGGGTAAATAGATTTCTTGAAACAGCTAGACATTGCAATAAAACAAACTGACTCATATCTTTGGTTAATTGATCATCGACAATTCTGGTCACTCTTACGTCTTGAGGCAGGCCCTCATCTTTGAGGATATGATTAACTCCAGCACCCATGGAAGCAATAACTTTGAGGTTGGGATAATTTTTATAGAGACCTTTAGGATGCTTCCACGAGATAGCAAATTCAACCTCTTCAGGTCGCTCAACATTAGGGTAAACCTTTATATCGAGATCATTATTTTTTTCTTTCAACGACCGATACCATTTGTCGAGATTTCTCGAAGTACTCACGAGTACAATTGACATATCTAAAAAATTATTCAAATTTATATTTCTTATCCATCGCATAACGAAGAAGTTCTCCTTTACCGTAGAGACCGAGTTTATGCGACATATTTCTTCTATGCGTATCTACAGTAGAAACTGCTGTTTCTCTTAACGATGCAATTTCCTGTGAAGTTTTACCCTCTGCAATGAGGTCTAAGATTTGTTTTTCGGTTTGAGACAATTTACCAGAGGTAGCTGTTGATGATTGCCCCAGTAATTCTGATATTCCCTCCAAATGCTCATCAAAATAATTTTGACCATTATTGACGGTTTTGATCGCTAAAATCAACTGGTTCAGAGGTGAAGTTTTAAGAATGTAGGCATTTACTTCAGCATTCACCAATTTCCTGACGGCATCAAGCTGATCAAACATAGACAAAACTATAATTTTTACATCTTTAAAATCGGTTTTAATCCTTCGGGTCAAAGACAGACCGTCCATTTTTGGCATTTTGATATCAATAATAGCGACATCAATTGTCGTATGCTTCAATTTGCTTAAAAATTCCTTACCATCATTGGCATAAAATTTCAATTGAATTTGATCCTCATCCTGGAGCTTTAACTGAATTCCATCGATCAAAGCCTGATGATCATCTACTATAGCTACGTTTATCATACTGGTATATCAATGATTAAAATGGTTCCTCTTCCCTTTTTAGTATCTATTTTAAAATCTCCATTCAGGAGATCAACTCGTTGCTGGATTCCTTCCAGACCAAGGCTACTTTTTGTTTTAATTTGATCTAGGTCAAAACCCTTCCCATCATCTTCAATTATAATATTGAATAGAGATTCAACATACGTAACCGACACACTAGCTGTTCTGGCCTTCGAATGCTTAACTATGTTAGCCATGGCTTCCTGGACTATTCTGAAAATGTTTAACTCAAGATGATCATCCAATTCCAGTTCATGTTCGATAAACGAATTAAACTCTACTTCAATTTTACTAAAAGAGCTCACATTTTTGGTAAGCTTTTCCAAAGCCGGTATCAAATCTCTGTTTTTCATTTGTCCGCTATGCTTCAAATGAGCTAGTGAGCGAATATCCTGATAGGTATCATCCAGAAGTTGCTGAGTTCTATTAAATATAGAAGACGATTCGGGTATAGTCTTCAATTCCTTTTTCAATTGTTCAAAATAAGCAGTCATCGCTACAAAGTTGGACCCTATATTATCATGGAGATCACTGGCGATTCGCATCCGTTCCTTTTCTTGACCCATCACAAGCGCGTCCAAAGCTTTAAGCTGCTGCTTTTTAAGCTCATTTTCAATTCTTCTTATTTGTAGGGCCTTTTCTTTTTCAACCAAAAGACGTTTGCGCTTGGCGTTGATGTAAACCGAAATCGATAAGAAAAAAAGTAGGGCCACAGCCCCTAAAGATCCAACAACAAGCGATTGATTTTTTTGATTTTTCTTTTCTAATATTAAATTCTCTCGTTCTTTCTTTTCAGCTTCAAAACGAGTAAGGTTGATATTTTGCTTTTGATAATTAAGACTATCCCTAAACTGTAGGGACTGATTCAAGAAGTAATACGCAGAATCAAATTGACCGAGTTGCCTGTAATCATCAGCAAGCTGCTCATTGATGTAAGCGGTCAATTCAAAATCATAATTAAAATTTCTGTAGGCATTGGCTTTTTTAGTCCAAAAGATAGCTTTGTTATAGTCTCCGCTCAAGCGGTTGATATCTCCCAAATTGAAATAACTCAGAGCTACTTTATGAGATAAACCTAATGCTTTATTGATCTCAAGAGCCTTATTATAATACACTTCAGCAGAATCTTTGAGAACAATGACGTCTGTATAGTAAAAGGCATGAAAAGAGTGAATAACAGATAAAGTGTAAGGGTCTGGGTCTTGCTTTAAATAATCATAAGCTTTATCAATATGCGTCAAATAATGCGAGGTAGAATCTTCATTGGCCTCACAGTCGAAAGCCAATTCTAGTTCCAGGCTCACCAATTGCAAGGGATCTTCTAATTTACGAGCCTGCTGCTTAAAGTCTTTTAAATAATCTACCTCATCGCTATAGATATCTGGATCGTACATGATGTAATATAAATCCAGGTTTATAGAATTAGACTTTACATCCTCTTTTATTTTTTTGTAATAGGTTTGGGCTCTTTTGTAATGAACTGCAGCTGCATCAAAATTACCATTTAGATCATAAGCTTTGGCTAAACTATGAAAATAATAAGCCTTCTGGTTTACTGAAATTGAAGACGTATCAATATCGAATAAAAGATCAAAAGAGTCTTCGAGCTGCTTGAAGGTATTGTAGTATTTGGCCTGAGCTAATTTTAGATCAATCTCCTCAAGATTGTTTGACTGAAAGAGAATAGAGTCTAGTTGCTGGTATTGACTATAACGAAAAAGACTGTCAATTTCTTTGGTCTGACCTAAAGAATTGAAAGCAGAAAACCATACAACAAGGGCGAATATTCTCGCTAGGGGCATAAACGTCTAACTAAATAATGGAACTATAAAGTTAGGTTTTTAATTGATTTTCTTTTAGGAATTTCCCATCATATTTCTGATAAGATTCAATAAGGATTCATCTCTCCAGTAAAATCTTAAAAAGACAAGTGATATAATGAATATGAAGAAACCCAGTAACACAAATAAAGTCCCTTTGTAGTATTTGCTATGCAAGCCTTTATCCTTAACGTAAGAATAAATCAAAATTGAAACAAAGGTGACGACAAAGAAAATGATAAATGCGATGCGACCTTGGGTAAACATATTTGTTTTATTTTACGCAAAAATACTTCTAAATACGATGAAAAAACCCATAGACCAAGTAAAAAAATTTCATAAAGCTTTTGGACTTGATGTGTCTGAAACACCAATAGCCGACTTGGGGCTTGAAAAAAACCTCTTACGCTACAAGCTGATGAGAGAAGAAAATGAAGAATATTTGGATGCAGCATCTCAGGGAGATATGGTCGAAGTTGCAGATGCACTCGGCGATATGCTCTACATCTTGTGTGGAACTATAATTTCTCACGGCATGCAGCATAAAATAGAAGACGTCTTTAATGAAATTCATAGGAGTAATATGAGCAAGCTAAGTGCTAATGGAAAGCCTATTTACAGAGAAGATGGTAAAGTCTTAAAAGGACCAGATTATTTTAAACCTAATCTAAAAAGTATTATTGATAATTAAGAGTCGTAAGCCTGCCTGCCGTGCCTCCGGCAGGCAAGTCTTGAGTCGAGTCTAATGATTTACACTTAAATTTTGTTGTAATAAAGAACATGGAAATCTCTTTACCGGCTATAAATTTTAAAACAACCCATTGATCTCGCCGTCGATTTTATTGAAGATAAGCCCTAAGTCTTCGGGTTTATCTACAAAATCCAGCTCATCTACGTCTATGATAAGAAGTTTCCCTTTATTGTAGGTCTCTATCCAGGCTTCGTAGCGCTCGTTGAGTTTGTTGAGGTAATCAATAGATATGGAATTTTCATACTCCCGTCCTCTCTTTTGAATTTGCTTCACTAGATTGGGTACTGTACTTCTAAGATAAATCAATAAATCTGGAGATTCTGTCACAGATTCCATCAAGTTGAATAAAGAAGAGTAGTTTTCGTAATCGCGATTGGACATCAAACCCATGGCATGCAGGTTGGGAGCAAAAATAAAAGCATCTTCGTAGATGGTTCTGTCCTGAATAATGTCTATCTGACTTTCTCTTATTTGCAAGATTTGTCTAAATCTGCTGTTCAAAAAATAAATCTGCAAGTTGAAAGACCACCGCTTCATATCCTCGTAAAAGTCTTCTAGAAAAGGATTTTCGATCACATCTTCATATTCTGCTTTCCAATTGTAATGTTTAGCGATTAATTTAGTGAGCGTAGTTTTTCCAGCTCCGATGTTTCCAGCGATTGCAACGTGCATAAAATCAATTGTTTGCGGTGATTATCTTATAGGTGTAAAGTACTTTACCGCTGTAAATATAGAGGTTTTCACCATTGAAATAAAACTCATCGAAGCTAATTTCTGGTTTTTTAAACCTTATAAGTTGTTCTGTTTCCTGTTGAAAAAGTCCAAGATCATCTACGGTCTGAACCATAAGTTGATCCTTGTAAATACTGAATGATAAAACGTCTTTAAAACTAAATTTAGTCATCAGGCTACCATTGATATTATATTTCAAAAAGCCCTCTTGATGCTTCAGCCAAGCATAATTATAGTTACTTTTCAAAGCAGTTACCGTTCGATTAAAGGGAAGAGAGGAAGCATTGGTCCGCAACAATTGATAATTAAAAAGTTCAAGCTGCTGCAGATCTGCATTAAAAATCCAAAGCAGATTGTCTTTTGAAATTCCAGCAAAGTCAACAGTTTTAACCTCCGATATAAAATTAAAGTTAACTCTATCTATTTCGTTAAGTCGATTATCCAACAGCACAACCGTATTGGCTTCTTTGTAAAACAAAAGTAGTTTTAACGGATTAAGAAGATCCACACTTTCCAGGACTCCTAATTGTAGATCCTGAAATTGAAACCTTTTTCCATCTTCAGTTTTATAGAATACATTGTTTTTGGAGAAATAAAACTGGTCATAAGAATCTACTCCCCAGAATCGATCGGCTTCCATAGGTTGACGATCGATGACCTTCAAACTAGAAGTCTGAGCAAACACAGAATTCACCAACAGTTGAAATGCTAAAAAAAAGAATAAAGTTTTCATCAAAATTTATAAACAAGAAATATAGCAAATATACCTCAAAAAGAAGACCACAAGCAGTCGATACCATCGGTCACCAAATGAAACAGCAAACCGATGCAAAAGAGCTTCAGCCATTTTTGTTTGATTAAAAAAACGCCTATAATATAAACAATAGCTGCTACTTCAGAGTGAAAGGTATGAAAGCCAATGCTGCACCTGTCTGGATCAAAAATTGGTACAGCCCATAAGTGATCAATATCAATAATCATTGTCGATAGTAGAATCAAATAGGCTTTCCACTTATGTTTTGGACTATACAACCAGGCTATAAAAAATATGATTATAAAGTGATTGCTGTAATGAACCAGAGTTTGCCACATGATGACAAAATTAGAGTTAAACAGCTCTTAAACGCAAGGCGTTTTAGTTTTTATTTGATCTTTTTGACCAACTAAAGTCTTATTTTTGTGAAAAATAAAAATTGATGAACGATAAACTTGTTGCTCCATCCTTACTTGCTGCAGATTTCGCCAACCTACAGCGCGATATAGAACTTATCAACCAGAGTGAAGCCGATTGGTTTCATATCGATATTATGGATGGGGTTTTCGTCCCCAATATCTCCTTTGGAATGCCAGTTTTAAAGGCTATTACAAAACACGCTAAAAAATTTATTGATGTTCACCTTATGATTGTTGATCCAGATCGCTACATCAAAGAGTTTGCAGATCTTGGCGCCAATATGCTTACTGTTCATTACGAAGCTTGCAACCATCTACACCGAAGTCTTCAGTCCATCAAGCAACACGGCATGCAAGCCGGAGTCGCTTTAAATCCTCATACCAACGTTGAGCTTTTAAGAGATTGCATACAAGATATCGATATGGTGTGTCTAATGAGCGTCAATCCAGGATTTGGAGGACAGCATTTTATTGAACGAACTTTCGATAAAGTAAAACAATTGAAAGCATTGATTCAAAAAGAAAACGCAACTACTAAAATTGAAATTGACGGTGGGGTTACCGATAAAAATGCTGAAAAATTAGTAGAAATCGGTGCCGATGTGCTGGTCGCAGGAAGCTTTGTATTTAAGGCAAAAGATCCTGAGCAGACCATCTCAGAATTAAAAAAAATGATAAACAAGTAAGTATGGTATATGATGTATTAATAGTTGGAGGAGGTCCTATTGGGATCGCATGTGCATTGGAGGCGAAGAAAAAAAATTTATCTTACATCATTGTGGAGAAAGGAACTTTGGTCAATTCCTTATACAATTATCCGAATAAAATGACCTTTTTTTCAACTTCAGAAAAGTTAGAACTGGACGATATTCCATTTGTAAGCAATAATCCAAAGCCAACCAAACAGGAAGCCTTAGAATACTACAGGCGTATCGTTGAATCTAAACAAATTCACATCAATTTATTTGAAAAAGTGGAGCAGGTTGATAAGAAAGATAAAACCTTTCATGTGGTCACCTCAAAAACGACCTACCAGTCAAAAAATATTGTTATAGCCACTGGCTTTTACGACCTTCCCAATTACTTAAATATTCCTGGTGAAGATTTAGATAAGGTGACCCACTATTACGATGATCCTCATTATTATGCCACTCAAAACGTTGTAGTGGTTGGTGCGAGCAATTCTTCAGTAGACGCTGCACTGGAAACTTACAGGAAAGGAGCCAACGTCACCATGATCGTGAGAGGAGAGCAAATTGGTGAACGCGTTAAGTATTGGGTAAGACCAGATATCATCAATAGAATAAAAGAAGGTAGCATCAAAGCTCATTTTAATGCTGAACTCACAGAAATTGGATTAGATCATGTGAAATTCAAAGATGAAGAAGGCCATATTCAAAAGCTTGATAACGACTTTGTTTTAGCTCTTACAGGTTATCGCCCAAATTTTGAATTTTTGAAAAAGCTAGGAATAAAACTTAGCGATGATCAATTATCGATTCCAGATTACAGCCAACAAACGATGAGGACCAATGTTGAGGGCATCTATCTGGCAGGAGTCATCTGCGGTGGAATGGAGACTCACAAATGGTTTATTGAAAATTCTCGAGTCCATGCCAAAATGATTATGGAAGACATTAATGCTTAAATAACATTTGTTGTTAAAACCATATTTAACAATTTGTCTATATTTAAGCCATGGCAAGTCATTCTCTAAAATCTTTTTACTCAAAAGTTAATCGTTTTGTCCTATCCGAAACTTTAAAAGAGAAGCTTGAGAAAGTTATAGTCATCGTCGCTATCATAAGCTTTGGCATTCATTTAGCCATTATTGGTTTAATCGACTTCGATCTTCTTGATTTTGGAGCCTATGACGGAAATCTCATTATAAGTCCGATTTCAGCTATTTACACCCCTTTTTCAATTATTCTGATTTATGAGGTGTATCTACTGGTGTTTTACCTTCCAAAATCAATCACAATTTATATTGGAAAACAATATGAAATTATAACCCTGATTTTAATACGAAAGATTTTCTACGACTTATCAAATTTAGAATTCTCTTCAAGCTGGTTTTCGATTGAAGGTGATATTCAATTCACTTTAGATATCGTGGCGACTTTAGCACTTTTCTTCCTCATCTTTCAGTTTTATAAGCTCAATTCCAAAAACAAAATCGAAAAGGAAAAGCTTACCGATAAAATCAAATCTCACATTAAGGTTAAAAATGTCTTTGCTACTATTCTCGTTCCAACAATTGCATTGTTGGCCTTATTTTCTTTTGGAGATTGGCTATACACAACTCTCGTTAGCACAGATTATTCCTCTACCTCTATTAAAACTGTAAATACAATCTTTTTTGATGACTTTTTCACGGTTTTGATTTTAATCGATGTCCTTCTCCTCCTGTTTTCATTCCTTCAAACTGAAGAATTTAGCAGAGTCATTCGTAATTCTGGATTTGTCATTTCAACCATATTGATCAAGTTATCGTTTTCTGCAGATAATATCATCAATACTATTTTAATTGTGGTCGCCGTAAGCTTTGGAGTATTAATTCTTTACATTTACAACCAGTATTTTAAGCTCAATCGTTCGCTTAGAGACTAAGGATTTGCAAGATCTACTTGTATAGCTTATATTAAGTAAAAAATTATCAACATGTATGATTTCATAATTATTGGTGCTGCACAGGCAGGTTTATCCATGGCTTATGAACTTAACCAGCAAGGCAAAAATTATTTGGTTTTAGACAAAGAAACAGAAGCAGGAGCATCCTGGTTGAAGCGATGGGACTCGCTCACCCTTTTTACGCCTTCTGAATTTAATAACCTAAAAGGATTAGAATTTCCAAAACCAAAAGGGCATTATCCAGATAAATATGAAGTTGCAGCGTATTTTAAGTCCTATGTAAAAACCTATGATATCCCTATTCAATTTGAAACCTTAGTCACAGAAATTGAAGATAAAACGGACTATTTTGTTGTTAAACATGAAGATGGCTTTTATGAGACAGAACAAGTCATTATTGCTACAGGCCCGTTCCATATTCCTTATACCCCACCTTTTCATACTAAAATTGATCCATCCATTATTCAAATCCATAGTGATTATTACAAAAATCCTGATCAGTTGCAGGAAGGAAAAGCTATGGTAGTGGGGGCAGGAGATTCTGGATATCAAATCTTAGATGAAATATCTGAAACTGACCGTGAGGTGTATTTTTCAGGTGATACTGATGTAAAAACCCTCCCTCAGGAATTTCTCGGTAAGACCTTATGGTGGTGGTTTACAAAAACCGGCTATTTAAGTTTTAGCAAAGAGTCCTGGTTAGGTAAAAAAATCAGTCAATCTAAGCAACCTGTCATCGGTGTTGATGTAAAGGGTATTTTGGATAAGGAAAATGTCATCCCGGTAGGAAAAACCATTGATGCTAAACAGACATTGATCGTTACTGAACAGGCAAAATTAGTTGATATTAAAAACATCATCTGGGCAACGGGCTATCGTCCGAAGTTTGACTGGATTCAAGGTCTGGAACTGGATAAAAACGGATATCCTGTTCACCACAGAGGTGTAAGCAATATCGATGGGCTGTATTTTATTGGACTACCCTGGCTTTATACCCGTGCTTCAGCTACACTTGGCGGCATAAAGAAAGATGCAGGCTATCTAGGGAATTACATAAAGAATAGAGTAAAAAAAGAACAATCCGTTCATGCCTAAAACTACAAAACCCTCGATAAATCGAGGGTTTTGGATATTATGATTTCTAACTTAGAATTAGGCCAGAACTTCCTGTACTTTATCAGCTGCTTCTTTAAACTGAACTGCGGTTTTCACATCAATTCCAGCTTCGTCGAGCAACTTCACTGCTTCTTCAGCATTGGTTCCCTGAAGTCTCACAATAATAGGCACATTGATTTGATCTCCCATATTTTTATAAGCTTCAATAATTCCATTAGCTACTCGGTCGCATCTCACGATACCTCCAAAAATATTGATCAGAATAGCTTCAACCTTTTCGTCTTTTAAAATCAGCTTAAAGGCTTGCTCTACTCGCTTGGCATCAGCTGTACCACCAACATCTAAGAAATTTGCAGGTTCTCCACCAGCAAACTTAATCAAGTCCATAGTTGCCATGGCAAGTCCAGCTCCATTAACCATACAACCTACATTACCATCTAGATTGACATAGCTTAATCCAGCTTCTCTGGCTTCTACTTCTGTTGGATCTTCTTCACGTGTATCACGCATGCTTTGGTAATCCTTATGTCTAAATAAGGCAGAATCGTCTAGCGTAACTTTAGAGTCCACGGCGATGATTTTATCATCACTGGTTTTTAGCACTGGGTTGATTTCAAACAATGAAGAATCAGAACCTTCGAAGGCTTTATAAAGTGAAGTGACAAATTTTGTCATTTCTTTAAACGCCTTTCCTTCTAGACCTAGATTGAAAGCAACTTTTCGTGCTTGAAAAGGAAGAATTCCAGTAGCCGGATCGATTTCTTCTGTAAAAATACGATCTGGTGTATTTTCAGCTACACTTTCGATATCAACTCCACCTTCTGGAGAATACATAATCATATTTCTACCTGTCGCTCTGTTGAGCAAGACAGACATATAGTATTCTTCTGGTTCATTATCTCCAGGGTAGTAAACATCCTCGGTTACCAAAATTTGGTGCACTTCTTTTCCCTCTTTGCTGGTTTGAGGAGTCACAAGGTGCATTCCTAAGATGTCATCAGCCAGCTGTTCAACTTCTTTAAGGTTTTTGGCAAGTTTTACACCACCACCTTTACCACGTCCACCGGCATGGATTTGGGCTTTGATTACATGCCATCCAGTTCCGGTTTCTTCCGTTAATTTCTTAGCAGCTTCAACAGCCTCTTTTGGGGTATGAGCTAAAATTCCTTTTTGGATCCCAACTCCAAAACTGCTCAATATTTGTTTGCCTTGATATTCGTGTAGGTTCATAATCAGGTTTTATGATATAAATTTGGTTCACAAAAGTAATAATTTAAAGTTTGGCTACAATAATTTAAAAAGGTTTCTTAGCAACTTACTTTAAAGCTAGATTAATGCCAATTCCAAATCCTAAATGAACTCTGAACCTCACAAAAAAGCCTTGATAGAACTTGCTCAGGCAAAAATGCCTTTTGGGAAATATAAAGATTACTACCTTTCAGACCTTCCTGAATATTATCTTATATGGTACAAACGCAAAGGATTTCCAGATAATAAGCTGGGACGACAAATGCAGGAAGTTTTAGAATTGAAGGAAAATGGCCTGGAATCCATTTTAAGGAAAATACGAGTGAGGTAAGACATTTTTAGGCAGAATTGGCTGCTTAAGCAAAAATTAAATGATATTTTTGCATCCCGTATAGACACAAAACAATAGCACAAATGGCCGATACAAAGTATATTTTTGTAACAGGCGGTGTTTCTTCGTCTTTAGGGAAAGGAATAATCGCAGCATCTCTAGCAAAACTTCTTCAGGCTAGAGGATATAGGGTAACCATCCAAAAACTTGACCCTTATATCAATATAGATCCAGGTACGCTTAACCCCTATGAACACGGTGAATGTTTTGTAACTGAAGACGGTGCAGAAACAGATCTCGACCTTGGTCATTACGAGCGCTTTTTAAATGTCAATACTTCTCAGGCTAATAATGTGACGACAGGTAGAATTTATCAAAACGTCATCGATAAGGAGCGGCGTGGAGATTTTCTAGGAAAAACCGTCCAAGTAATTCCTCATATCACCAATGAGATCAAAGAGCGCATTCAGACTTTAGGGCAAGAAGGGACCTACGATATTGTGATTACTGAAATTGGTGGCACCGTAGGTGATATCGAATCTTTACCCTATATTGAAGCCGTAAGGCAACTTAAATGGGAACTTGGAGAGCATAACGCCCTCGTTATTCATCTTACCTTGATCCCCTATTTATCTGCAGCAAAGGAACTCAAGACTAAGCCAACTCAACACAGTGTCAAAACACTTATGGAGAGTGGTATTTCTCCAGAAATTTTAGTGTGCAGAACCGAGCATGAAATCAATGATGATATCAGAAGTAAATTAGCACTGTTCTGTAATGTCAAAAAAGAAGCCGTCATACAATCTATTGATGCCGAATCGATTTATGAAGTTCCAGGACTAATGGCCGAAGAAGGATTAGACACCATTGCGTTAAAAAAATTAAATCTTAAAGATGACGTGGTTCCAAACCTTGAAAAATGGAACTTTTTCGTCGATAAATTAAAAAATGCCACCCAAGAAGTTTCGATTGGGCTGGTCGGTAAATACGTAGATCTCCAGGATTCTTATAAATCTATACTAGAGTCCTTTATTCATGCCGGAGCTTATAACGACGTCAATGTGAAGGTGGTGTGGATCAATTCAGAAGAACCAGAGAATAATGAAGTCCTCAAGAGCCTTGACGGAATTTTAGTCGCCCCTGGTTTTGGTGAACGTGGGATCGAAGGGAAAATAGCAGCAGTAGAATTTGCGAGAACCCATAGCGTACCGTTTTTTGGAATTTGTCTAGGTCTGCAGATGGCTATCATTGAATTCTCCCGCAATGTCCTAAAACTGGCAGAAGCCAATTCAGAAGAAATGAATCCAAACACAGCTCATCCGGTGATTGGACTTATGAAAGACCAAAAGGATCTAAAACAAATGGGAGGTACTATGCGACTAGGAGCCTGGGATTGTGAATTACAAAAAAGCTCTAAACTAGCAGAGATTTATGGGGCAACTCATATTTCTGAACGCCACCGCCATCGCTACGAAGTGAATAATGATTATATCTCAGATTTAGAAGGCAAGGGATTGCATTGCTCAGGTAAGAATCCGAAAACAGGCTTAGTTGAAACCGTTGAACTCGAGGGGCATCCCTGGTTTGTCGGTGTTCAATTTCATCCTGAGTATAAAAGTACAGTGGCTGAGCCACATCCTTTGTTTTTAAGCTTTATAAAAGCTGCTAAAACCTTTCAGGAAAGTCGATAAATACTTAGAACCCTTAAATTATTTTAGTTTAAACTTAGTTTATAAAATTAAATGTTGATTTTTGCAGTTATTTTTAAAATCAATTATCAGAATAGAAGCATAAATGGAAGAAAAAAAGACGTTTGATAAAAACTCTATCATAGGATTTGGACTGATTGCACTCATTCTTGTCTGGATCATGTATATGAATCCAACAGAAGACACCACTTCAGAAGAAAATAATCAGGAACAGGTAGAATCTACTCCCGAGAAGGCAATAGCAACAAAAAAGACGCCTGTTGCTTCAGCTCCCGGAGCGTCAACATCAACCTCGGATAGTTTACAAAATTCTGTCAATAACGAACTTGCAAAGAGAGAGTATGGCGCCTTTGCCTATTCTGCTATTAATAAAGATGCAGAAGCAGGTGATTTAACTTCAATTGAAAATGAGGTCATAGAACTCAAGCTTAGTCATAAGGGAGGACAAATTGAAGAGGCGCGCTTAAAGCAACACGATGACTACGAAGGAGATCCTATTTATCTAATTAAAGATGGCAATGCCAGCTTCAATATTTCATTTGAAGCTACAGATGGAAGGACTTATAATACCAAAGACTTATACTTCGAACCAAGTGTAACAACCAAAAATGGCGAACAAACTATCGCCATGAGGGCAAAAATATCAGACATTGAATTCCTTGAGTTTTATTATGGACTTCAGCCTGGAGATTATATGCTAGATTTTGGAATACGCTCACAAGGTTTAAGCAATTTAATCGCTTCAGATCAAGCTAACCTTACCTGGGAGGTTAAAGTATTAAGGAAGTCTAAGAGTATTTCATATGAGAATAAGTACACAAAAATAAAGTATTTATACGAAAGTGAAAAAGTTGATTATACTGGTATGGGTGATGAAGCCATTGAAGAAGATGAATTGATCGAATGGATCGCGTTTAAGCAGCATTTCTTTACTTCGGTTTTACTTACAGATACTCCATTTGCTAATGGTAAAATGACATCCAGAAACCTAGTTCAAGACGAACAGGTAGATACGCTTTACACCAAAAATTTTCTGGCAGAAGTTCCTCTACAACTAAAAAATGGTGAGTTTTCTGAGAGTATGAACTGGTACCATGGTCCAACAGATTTCGATCTTTTAGGAGACTATGAAAGAGATTTAGATGAAATTGTCCCTTTGGGTTGGGGAATCTTCGGTTGGATCAATCGCTACATTTTCATTCCATTTTTTGGATTTTTAAGCAGCTCTCTACCAAGTTATGGGTTAGCAATTATTGTGATGACCATCGTCGTAAGAATTGTCCTCTCGCCTATTACATACAAATCTTATTTGTCTCAGGCTAAAATGAAAGTTTTGAAGCCAGAGATCAATGAAATCAACGAGAAGTACAAGGATAATGCGATGAAAAAGCAGCAGGAAACCATGAAGCTTTACAGCAAGACTGGTGTAAGTCCGCTAGCGGGCTGTATCCCTGCGTTATTACAAATCCCTGTGTTCTACGCGTTGTTTCAGTTTTTCCCAAGTGCCTTTGATTTAAGGCAAAAAGGATTTTTATGGGCAGAAGACTTATCCAGTTATGATGTTATTTTTGAATGGGATACTTATATTCCTCTAGTCTCGTGGGCTTACGGAAACCACGTGAGTTTGTTCCCTATTCTGGCCTCTGTTGCTATCTTCTTTTACACACAGATGTCTGCTGGTCAAAACATGCAGCAAAGCTCACAACCAGGTATGCCCAATATGAAGGTGATCATGTACTTTGCTCCTTTTGTAATGCTTATTTTCTTTAATAATTACGCCAGTGGATTATCTTTATATTATTTTATATCGAATTTGATTACGATTGGAATTATGCTAGTGATCAAGCATGTCATTATAGACGATAAAAAGATTCTAGCTAAAATTGAAGAGAAAAAGAAGAAGCCTAAAAAGAAAAGCAAATTCGGTAAAAAGTTCCAGGAAATCATGGAGCAGGCTCAGGAACAACAGAACCAAAAAAAGAATAAAGACAAGTCTTAAATGACAATAAGGCAAATAGAAAAGGAATCCAAGCGGATTCCTTTTTTTGTTTAAGATATAAATACGGTTAAGGATTTACTTCTATACTTCCATTCATATTGGTGTGTATAGTACAAAAGTAACTGCTGATCTCTGAGGCCAAGTCTGAAGTCAATGTAAATTCAAATTGAGTTCCATTTTCAACAAAATCCACTCCGGCATCATCTTCAAAGCTCCCTGCTGCATCCTGACTTAATAAAGCATCGCCTGAACTGTTTCTTATTTCAAAGGGATGAGCATTTGCACCCGTAACGTTTAATATGTATCGGGTTCCTACAGTTAAAGTCCAGGTACTATTGTTAGTATTTAATGGAGTTACCTCTTCATTTCCATTGATTTCACTTACAAAATAAGCTGAAGCTCCATCATTATCTACAGTCATAGATACTGTATTGGTGGAAGGTGGCGGATCTAAACCTAGATCGGGTAAAATGACAGCATCAACTTTATGCAAAACACCATTACCTGCCTGAATATCTGTTACTATGATTTCAATCAATCGTCCATTTTGATCTATGATAATCGTTCCATCGAGCTCAAAAGATTCTCCAAGTGTTTCTACAGTTCCCTGAGGTAGAGCTGATGATGTAAAATTATTCTGAGACACTACGTGCGTGTTTAAAACGCTAGTTAAGGTATCTGTTTCAATATCTGCTAAACTATCGACCCCAAGCTCAACTAGAACCTCAGAAAACGCCTCATTTGTTGGTGCAAATACAGTGAATGGTGCAAGATCATCGAAAGCACTTAACAGATTGACGAAATCAGGCTGATCTTCTCTGGTTAAAGCCGATAACAAAGTCTCAAAATCTGTGTCTGCTGTAGCAAATGTTGTTATCTCTGGAATTGATAACACCTGATCAATACCATGTACGACGCCATTGGAAGCTAATTGGTTGGGTTCAATAACTTCTGAAGAACCGTTCAGGGTAATCGAAGAGCCTAGGTTAACATAAAGACTTATAGTATTGTTTTCGCTAGAAAGATTTTCTTGAGCTAGAGTTGAGAGGTATTGGGTTTGCAAATCAGAAGATTCTGCTGCCCCTTCAATCACGTGGTAAGATAAAATGGTAGCGAGTTCCTCGGTAGATAAATTTGAAGTATCAATGGCATTAAAGGCAGTATCGGTTGGAGCAAAGACTGTATAAGCTCCAGAGTTTAGAACCTGGTCTAGCCCGGTTGTGATCAGTAATTCTTCCAACACATTATGATCTGGACTATCTGAGATGATTTCGAATGTGGTTTCAGTGTTGGCAATCGGAACTCCGGCATCATCCTCGCTACAGGAACTTAAACTCATCATAAGAAAAAACAGTAAACTGTTGCAAACAAATTTAGTTGTCATATTCATATCAATTTTTTAATTGAAGTTAACATCTTTTCAGCATGAATTTGTTTAATAATAGTTAAATACTATTGAACAAGAAGTAAAAGCAATCAATCCCTCTAATAACAAGGGTCATACTCTTTCCAAGTTTTCGTAATTTTGCACATTAATAATAAGTAGATGAAAAGAGTTGTAGTAGGATTAAGTGGTGGTGTAGATTCCAGTGTTGCTGCGTATTTGTGTAAGGAGCTAGGCTATGAAGTCATAGGTCTTTTTATGAAAAACTGGCACGATGACTCCGTGACGATAAGTGATGAATGTCCCTGGCTGGAAGATAGCAATGATGCCATGTTGGTAGCAGAAAAACTCGGTATTCCTTTTCAAACCGTGGATTTGAGCCAACAGTATAAAGAGCGGATTGTAGACTACATGTTTGCTGAATATGAAAAGGGAAGAACTCCTAATCCAGATGTGCTGTGCAATAGAGAGATAAAATTTGATGTTTTTATGGATATCGCAACATCCTTAGGGGCAGATTTTGTGGCTACCGGACATTATTGCAGAAAAGACAGTTTCGAAAAAAATGGTGAGACTATTTACAGACTTCTATCAGGAAAAGATAAAAATAAAGACCAGTCCTACTTTTTATGTCAAGTTTCTCAACAACAGTTAGCTAAAACGCTTTTCCCGGTTGGAGAATTACAGAAATCTGAAGTCAGAGAAATAGCCAAAGAACAAGACCTCATCACAGCTGATAAAAAAGACTCTCAGGGGCTTTGCTTTGTTGGTAAGGTGAAACTACCTGATTTCTTACAGCAGAAACTTCAACCTCAACAGGGAAAGGTCATTGAAATTGAAGCTTCCCATGAGGTTTTTAATGGAGAAAACGATGATATATCAAATTCTGAACTCAGTGCTCAATTAAAATACTACAGCAAGAAATTAGACCTAAGACCTGAATTTGGTAAAGTCTTGGGTACACATGACGGCGCTCATTTTTTTACTAAAGGTCAGCGCAAGGGACTTGCCATTGGAGGAACCAAAGAACCTTTATTTGTTATCGATACCGACGTAGAAAATAATATTTTGTACACTGGCCAGGGCAAAAACCATCCTGGTCTTCATAAAAAGGGACTTTGGGTGAACAATGATGAAGTGCACTGGATTAGAAAAGATCTGGAATTGAGTCCTGGGGAGACTTTGGATGTTAAGGCCAGAATACGATATAGACAACCTCTAGAAAAAGCCAAGCTTTATCAAATGGATAAGGAATTATATGTCATTTTTGAACATGAACAAACCGCCATTTCTGAAGGGCAATTTGTAGCCTGGTACCATGAGGATGAACTACTTGGCTCTGGGGTTATTGCTTAAATAAATTTTATGACAGAAAACAGAATTACAAAACTATTTGGTATTGAGTATCCCATAATTCAGGCAGGAATGATCTGGGCAAGCGGCTGGAAACTGGCTAGTGAAGTAAGTAATAATGGCGGACTGGGCATTATTGGCGCAGGGTCGATGTACCCTGATATTCTTAGAAAACATATTCAAAAATGCAAAACTGCAACCTCCAAGCCTTTTGCTGTTAATGTTCCTATGTTATATCCCGATTTAGATCAGATCATGGATATTATTATAGAAGAAATGGTCCCGATCGTTTTTACGTCTGCTGGAAATCCAAAAACCTGGACTGGACACCTGAAATCTCACGGTATTAAAGTCGTGCACGTGGTGAGTAGCGTAAAATTTGCCCTTAAAGCTCAGCAAGCTGGTGTAGATGCTGTTGTAGCCGAAGGTTTTGAAGCTGGAGGACACAACGGTAGAGAAGAGACAACTACCTTCACCCTTATTCCTATGGTCAAGGCGGAACTTGATATTCCACTCATTGCTGCTGGAGGAATCGCCAATGGTGCTGGTATATTGGCTGCTATGATTTTAGGAGCAGATGCTGCTCAGATAGGAACCCGTTTTGTAGCCAGTGAGGAAGCATCATCCCACATCAACTTCAAAAATGAAGTCGTAAAGGCTATGGAAGGTGATACTAAACTCACATTAAAAGAACTCGCTCCTGTCAGACTTCTTAAAAATAAATTTTATAGTGATATTGAAGAGTTATACGCAAAGTCTCCTAGTAAGGAAGAACTTCAGGATTTATTAGGCCGAGCACGTGCTAAAAAAGGCATGTTTGAAGGCGATCTAGAGGAAGGCGAACTAGAAATTGGTCAAATCTCAGGACTGATTAAAGATATATTGCCCGCTAAAAAAATTATGGAAACCCTAGTTGCTGAATTTGAAGCTGCCAAAGTAAAAGCTAGTACAATTTAGCTTAGTTGTATTCAGAAAAGCGTTTATTTAATCCGTATCTGTGGCAAGGAATTCAGCTAAATCTAAAGATTTGATTTCGAGATTTTCATCGTATTGCAATAAATAAATTGCGTCATTTTCGTAGCCTAAGCTAAATTCTCCTTGAATATAGTTGAATTTATTTTCGTGATATTCAGTGAAGCCTTCGATGCCTGTTGATCCTTTCAAAGAATCTGCAAAAGCGAGTCTAAGAATAACATCCATCATCACATCGTAGCCTCTTATCACGTACTTACTAGGTTGCAAGCCGTGTTTTGTTGAATATGATCCCTCGTCACTCTCAGAAGCCAATAACTGAGTCTTAGCAATAGAAGGAAATGTAAACTTTAGGTCACTCAGATAAAAATTAGAAATTTCATCTTCATAAAAACTGTTACGCTTAGATGAAAAAAGCCTGATTTTATAGCCATCTCTCAATAGAGAATTTAAATAAGAAATCGTAAGCTCAGTAGTGCCCAGGGTTTGTGTTTCTAATATAAACCAATTGACTTTAGACTTATCCAATAAAGGTTCGATATCACTCTTTTGCAAATACTCTTCTTCATCAGACTGATTAGCAACTTTAATATCTGGGAAGGTATAAGTAAATTTTCTTTGCACAGGTCTGGAAATACTATCGGTCAAAATAACGAGATTTTGGTCAATAAGATTCTTTTGTAAGTAAGTAATCAATAGTTCTTGCATTTGCTCTTCCTTGGGCAAAGTGCTAAAAAGATTATTATACTCAAATTTAGGGTTGACGAGTGGAGATATCACTGGAATGCTATCTTGAGATAAGTATTCGGTTACAACCTTCAGGCTAGGGTCCAGTAAGGGACCAACTACAGCTTCGTAATTTCTAAAATCGGATGTTAACTGCTGCCTCACGTATGCAGGACTGTTCCTGGTGTCATATACTTCCAGATCAACATCAATGCCTATAGCTCGCGCAGAATCAATAGCCATTTCTATACCTTCATAAAACTCTAACGAAATTCTTAACAGGTTACTGTTTTTAATGAGAGATGCTGAGCTAAGGCTGTCGATTTCTGTTTTTTCCAGATTCAACGGAAGCATTAAGGCTATTCTTTTGGTATCTAAGAAATTCAGATTATCCTCGAGGTTGAAAGCTTCAAATCTTGAAGATTTGATCTCTTCGTATTGAGGGATTTTTAAAATTAAACCCTCGCTAAAGCCCTCGAATTTCAATGAAGGATTGGATTCTTCTAGTTCTTCTTCTGTAACATTATAGGTTTCAGAAATGGATTCTATCGAATTGCTGGCGTCAATCTTTACAAAAGAATATTCCTTTTTTTCCTTATATGGCTGGTTAAACGTGTTTTTAAAAGGTCGCTTGATAGTTAAAAATTGGCCAGGCTGTATCTCTTTTTCTGAGATTTCGGGATTAAACTCTACAAGTTGCTCAATAGTTAATCCATATTTTCTTGAGATACCGTACTTGGTTTCTTTTGGGAGTACCAAATGTTTCAAAGTGTTGAATTTTGAATTTTTTACACTTTGGTTGATGTCTAGGTCTTTGTCTTTAAGCTCATAAGCAGGTATTCTCAAGACATCATTATAATTTAATTCTCTTTCCTCCAAGAAAGGATTGTAAGCCTTTAAATCTTTGATCTTAACATTATAAGATTTAGAGATGCTGTATAATGTCTCTTTTGGACTAACCTCGTAAGTAATCAATTTTACTTTAGGATTCAAATTAAAATCTGAAGTCGCAGGAACTACAAGCAACATCCTTGATATATTGTTAGATTTATCCACGTGAGGATTGAGCTGTCTAATTGTAAAAACATCAACATTGAATCTGGAAGCTACATCTTCCAAGGTTTCGTTAGTGCCCACTTCATAAGTCTTAAGGTCCTGAGCATTTAGCTGTAAGAGGCTTAGTAAAAAAATAAGGCTGAAAAAAGTACATTTCATTATTCCCATTCTATGGTTGCTGGTGGTTTTGAACTTATGTCGTACACTACTCTATTAACGCCTTTGACACGATTTATTATTTGATTAGATATTTTTTGCAAAAAATTATAAGGTAAATCTACCCAATCTGCGGTCATTCCGTCTGTGGATTCTACAGCTCTTAAAGCTACAACTTTTTCATAAGTACGCTCATCCCCCATCACTCCTACAGAATCTACAGGAAGCAAAATAGCTCCAGCCTGCCATACTTTATTGTATAACTTCCATTCTCTTAGTCCATCGATAAATATGGCATCTACTTCTTGTAACACTCTTACTTTTTCTCTGGTAATATCGCCTAAAATTCGGATGGCTAAGCCAGGACCTGGAAAAGGGTGCCTTCCTAGAAGTTGAGAATCTATGCCCATCTCTGCCCCTACGCGTCTTACCTCATCTTTAAACAGCATTCTTAAAGGTTCAACCACCTGCAATTTCATAAAATCTGGCAGACCTCCAACATTGTGATGAGACTTTATAGTTGCTGAGGGACCATTCACAGAAATAGATTCTATGACATCTGGATAAATAGTGCCCTGAGCTAAAAACGTAGCATCTTCTACTAATGAAGCTTCATCATCGAAGACTTCAATAAATGCATTGCCAATTTTTTTTCGCTTCTGTTCCGGATCAGAAATTCCTTCTAAAGCGTCCATAAATCGATCTGTGGCATCAACGCCTTTAACGTTGAGGCCCATGTCCTTATACTGGTGCAAAACAGATTCAAACTCATTTTTTCTTAGGAGCCCGTTATTAACGAAAATGCAGTACAGTTGTTTACCAATTGCTTTATGAAGTAAAGTAGCTGCTACTGTAGAATCTACACCTCCACTAAGTCCTAAAATGACTTTTGAAGCCCCCACTTTATCTCTTAATTCTGAAACGGTCATATCCACAAAAGCTGAAGGCGTCCAGGTTTGTGGAACCTTGGCTATCTTAACTAAGAAATTTTCCAATAATTGAGCACCGTCTGTAGAATGATAGACCTCAGGATGAAATTGAATTCCATAGGTATCCTCTCCTTCAATTTTATAGGCGGCATTTAAAACATCTGATGTGCTTGCTATCCTGATGAAATGGTCTGGAATTGTTTTGATGCTATCGCTGTGAGACATCCAAACCTGAGATTGTTCCAGAATATTTTCAAAGAGCACTTCTTTATCTTTGATCATAGACAAATTGGCTCTACCAAATTCTCTGGTATTAGAACTTGCCACTTCTCCTCCAAAATTGTGAGCTATGAATTGAGCGCCAAAGCAAACTCCCAACAGAGGCATTTTTCCTTTAATGCGACTCAGGTCTGGTTGGGGAGCTTCAGGATTTCTACAAGAAAAAGGACTTCCAGATAAGATCACAGCTTTAAACTCAGAGAGGTCTTCTGGAACTTTATTAAAAGGATGGATCTCGCAGTAGATATTAAGCTCACGAACTCGTCTTGCGATGAGCTGCGTATATTGAGATCCAAAATCGAGGATAAGGACATTTTTTTGCATAGGCAAAAGTATAAATTTGCGATAAAACTGACTTCTGTTTAACTGCTCTTTTTTTATTTTTAAATAAAAATGCTAGATCAGATTTTAAAAGACTTAAAGAACGAAGTCAAATTCGGTTATCTCAAAAAGAAACACGCCTTTCGCTACCCTAGCCTTGCCAGCGTAGATGAGGGTAAACCAATACAAAGAACAGTTGTACTAAGAGACACAACTGATGATTTTGACTTGATTATGTACACCGATGGAAGAAGTCATAAAATTCATCAATTTGAAACTAATCCTGAATCCAGCTTATTGTTTTACAATCATAAGAAATTGCTTCAAGTCAAGATAGAAGGCCATATGAAACTCATTCGCTCTGGAAAAATGTATGACGAGTATTGGAGTCGGGTCCAGGGCAAGTCTCAGAAAGATTTCATCACTCAACTTCCACCTGGAACTCCCATCGACAATCCAGACCATGTGGACTATAAAGAAGATGAACATCATTTTTGCTTACTCAAGCTCGTCCCACAGTCGATGGAGTATTTAGAACTCAAACGCCCCAACCATATTAGAGCTAAGTTTGATAAGTCTGATGATTGGAAAGGTCAATTCTTAAACCCATAAAAAAAGCAGCCCATGGGCCGCTTTAATTTTCTATGATTGAATCAAAATTATTCAACGTTTGCTCCAATGTTTCCTTGAGCAACAATAGTTGCCAAATCATCACCAGGACCTAAATGAACGTTGACGTAACCGTCTACTTCTAGAACATCTGCATAACCAAACACAGTCTCATCATCTAAAGCAGCAACATTAGACTGACTCATTCCTGTATCCCCATTTACTGGTGTAAATGTGTAAAGGATTGGTCCGCCTTCTTCTGCAGAATTTTGGTGGATGTGTGCTGGATGTTCTGCTCCAGGGATCGTGTTCATAATATCTAGTGTAGCTAAAGCTTCACCATTCACTCTTTCTTCAAAAGTGACATCTCCGCTTATGCCTGCAACATCAGCTTCTCCTAGTGTATAGGTTACAGATTCGCCAGTTAGTTCATTTTGACCTATGTCGCCTTGAGCAACTATTGTAGCCAAATCATCTCCAGGGCCTAAATGTACATTTACATAACCGTCAACTTCTAAGACGTCTGCATAGCCAAACTCAGTTTCATCGTCTAAAGCAGCAACATTGGATTGGCTCATGCCTGTATCCCCATTTACTGGCGTAAAAGTATAAAGTATACTACCACCTTCTACAGCAGTATTCATATGAATATGAGCTGGGTGCTCTGCCCCCTCGATAGTATTCATTATATCTAATGTAGCTAAAGCTTCACCATTTACTCTTTCTTCGAAAAGAACAGTTCCACTGATACCTTCTACATCTTTTTCTGCTAAATCGTATGATTTTGTTTCACCTGTTAATTCATTTTGACCTATATCGCCTTGAGCAACTATTGTAGCCAAATCATCTCCAGGACCTAAATGTACATTTACATAACCATCAACCTCCAAAACATCTGCATACCCAAACTCAGTTTCATCGTCTAGTGCGGCAATGTTAGATTGACTCATGCCTGTATCCCCATTTACTGGCGTAAAAGTATAAAGTATACTACCACCTTCTACAGCAGTATTCATATGAATGTGAGCTGGGTGCTCTGCTCCTGGTATCGTGTTCATAATATTTAAAGTAGCAAAAGCTTCGCCATTCTCACGTTCTTCAAAAAGAACAGTACCACTAATACCTTCAACATCTTTTTCTCCTAAATCGTAAGTTTTAGTTTCTCCAGTGAAGTCATTTTCACCAATATCACCCTGTGCAACAACGGTTGCTAAATCCTCAGCACTAAGGTGTACATTTATATAAGCATCCAAATCCTCAATATCACTAAAACTTATAGATGTACCATCGTCTAGTGCTGAAAAGTTTGTAATACTTAATCCAGTGGCTCCATCTACAGGTTCCAGAGAAAGAATTATAGAACCGCCTTCAAATGCAGAGTTCATGTGAATGTGTGCAGGATGCATGTTGCCAGCAGATGTTCCTTCCACCTCAACAATTAGCTGTACGGTGCCGTCTTCCTGTTCGTTAAAGACTGCATCACCACTTACACCAGAATCGTTCAGTTCTCCTAAATCGTATCTAATGTTATCCAACACTGGATCCGTTACTGGGTTAAGACCGTCATCATTATCACAGGCAACAACGAGAAGGCCCAATAGTAATAGTAAAGTAAAATTTTTAAATTTCTTCATAATTAATTTATTTATATTTTATTTTAGATACGAAAGTTAGGTAATAATGGTTGACATAAATCTATAAGAACTCTTATTATTAACATTAATTAACTTTATAGGTAAGTAATTAAGGAATATTTAGATACTTGTGGGTTTGCAGCGAAATACGCCATTTCGGGTGTTTCATGACATACTCCACAATTTGGGGCGTCATTTTATCTCTTACACTCCATTCGGGCTGGAGAAAAAGCTCGCAGTGTCCGGAGACTTGTTCTGCCTGTTCTTCAGCAAATTTAAAATCGTGTTTGTTATAGATAATTACCTTCAGCTCGTCTACACGAGGATAAATCTCTGGTTTCGGCAACTTTATTTTTTTTGGCGACAAGCAAATCCAATCCCACACCCCAGTCATGTCATACGCTCCAGAAGTTTCTATATGAATTTGTAAGCCGTTGGCTTTAAGCCCTTCTGTAAGTAAAGACATGTCCCAGGTTAAAGGTTCTCCTCCTGTAATCACAATGGTCTTGCTGTATTGTTTTGCATGTTCTATAATAGATCCTATCTGAGTGGGTGGGTGACGCTCAGGATCCCAGCTTTCTTTGACATCGCACCAATGGCAACCAACATCGCAGCCTCCTATTCTGATAAAATAAGCCGCAGTTCCCGTGTGGTAACCTTCCCCTTGAATAGTATAGAATTCCTCCATCAATGGAAGCATGACTCCTTTACTAACAAGTTTCTCTATATTTTCATTTTGCATTTGGCAAAGATACTGAAAGCATTTTTCGAAACAAAAGGAATTAAATTCCAGGACATGCCTTAAAAGCGTAAAGTGTGATCGACCAAGAGTCATGAAGTTAACGAATATCTCACTGAAAGAGCGGGATGAGTTCAACTAACGATTTTAACTTCGTTACCTTTGGCTGCTGCTGAAAAAATGAGTTTTACTCTTAAAACGAAAATCACAGTTTATAAATTTAGATCTTGAAAGTCATATTGTCGACTTTCTTTATTTTTGAAAAAAATATTAAATGAAAACCTTATCCCTTTTTAGTGCGTTGCTGCTCATTATTTGTTCAAGTTGTACTCATAAAGTATCAGAAACTTTGATTGCCAAAAACCAATTAGGCTTAATTACTCCTGAAACTAAAATTTCAGAATTGAGTTCCATTTTAGTATCAGACTCAATACCAGAACTTAATGAAGATAACGACTTATTACCAGATTCTGTAATAGATGTCTACAATGAGACTGGAGAGTTATCATTAATTATAGAGCCCGATTACCTTAGCGACAGTCTGGTAACGATCGACGAAATACGAATTTTAGATTCTAAGTACAAAACAAAAAAGGGACTTAGCATCGATAGTAATTTTAAAATGATTTACGAAAATTATAAAATTGACAATATCCAAAATAGCATTAATAATGTCATTCTGAGCATCCATGATCTTGGCGCTTATATCGTCATCGACAAAAAACACCTCCCTAGTGAAATCAGATTTGATACTGAGGTAAAAATAGAAGCTAATCAAATCCCAAATGAGGCTCCAATAAGATACTTCTGGCTTAGATTTGAAGATTAAATTCATCCTAATAAAACTCAATTTTTTTTTACCAAGAATTTTATGAAAAAAGCTTCAAAAAAACTCGTCAACAAATACGCACCCAGGGTCATAGGATTCAAACTGAGTTCTCTTTTCATGATCCAACCGGAGAAAGCATTAATAAAAGCCTACAAATTATTTTCCTCTCCAAGAAAGGGAAAGGTCAAACCAGAGCAAGAGATATTTTTAAATAAAGCTAAGGCCACTTCTATAGAAAGCGATTCTAAGAAAATACAAACCTACCACTGGAAAGGTAAAGGTGAGACCATTGTTTTGATTCACGGCTGGGATAGCAACACCCACCGCTGGAAAGAGTTGATTGAAGACCTACAAAATAAAGATTATAACATTATAGCTTTTGATGGTCCAGCTCATGGATATTCTGAAGGAACACTTTTAAATGTTCCGTTATACTCCAAGTGTCTCGATCGTATTCTAAAACTCTATCGTCCAGATGTGTTAATCGGTCATAGTGTTGGAGCCATGACTGTAGTGTATAACCAATACCTAAAACAAAGTCCCAACATTAAAAAAATAGTTTTATTGGGAGCACCTTCAGAGATGAGTCGTATCATGAAAGATTATAAGCAAATCTTAAGGTTGAATGATAAATTCATGAATGCTTTGGAGCAATTTTTTAAAAATAAATTTGGTTATACGTTTAATGAGTTTTCTATTGCTGAATTCTCTAAAAGCATTCAACAGCAAGCTTTAATAATTCACGATCGATACGATAAGGTCGCCCCTGTAGAAGCTGCAAAAGCTATTCATGAAAATTTAAAAGATTCAACTCTCAAGATAACCGAAGGAGCAGGACATTCTCTCAATAAGAAAGAGATTAGAAACACTATTTTAGAATTTATAAAAGCATGAGAAAAGAGCCCGTACGGATTAATAAGTACCTTAGCCAAGCTGGATTTTGTTCCAGAAGAGAAGCTGATAAGCTCATGGAGCAAGGACGCGTCAGCATCAACGGCCAGTTTATTGAGAAGGGCACCAAAGTAAATCCTGGAGAACAGGTTTTTGTAGATGGTAAATTGGTAGAATTTGAAACCGAAGAAAAAGTCTACCTGGCAGTCAATAAACCCAAAGGCGTAGTGTGTACAACAAATTCAAGAGTCGAAAAAAATAACATCGTTGATTTAGTAGATTATCCCACTCGAATTTTTCCAATTGGCCGTTTAGATAAAATGAGTGAAGGGCTTATTTTGATGACCAATGATGGTGAAATTGTTAATCATATTCTTAGAGCCCGTCATTACCATGATAAGGAATACTTGGTCACTGTAGACAAACCAATTACCGATTTGTTTATTGAAAAAATGAGTGCAGGTGTGCCTATACTAGATACTATTACCAGAAAATGCAAGGTTGAGAAACTTGGGGAAAGACGATTTAAAATCATCCTAACTCAAGGCCTTAATCGTCAAATACGAAGAATGTGCGAAGCTCTGGATTACAGAGTGAGAACCCTGAAACGTACAAGAATAAAAAACATTACCTTAGATTTAGAAAAAGGAGACTATAGAGATCTTACTCCAGAAGAAGTTGAAGATTTGTATAAGATTTGAACCTAACTAAAATAATAACCTATGCCAACATTAACACCTTTTCATCTGGCTATCCCAGTAAATGATTTATCTGAAGCAAGATCCTTTTATTCCAACCTACTAAAATTTAAGGAGGGAAGAAGTGATACTCACTGGGTAGATTATGATTTCTTTGGCCATCAGTTTGTTATTCATGAGGACAAAGCTCATGCTCCCAATCCAGAGGCACATAGTAAAGTCGATGGTCATGAGGTCCCGGTTCCTCATTTTGGAGTGGTTTTAGAGTGGACTATTTTCCATGAATTTGCTGAACAGCTTAAACAAAAGGAAATTGATTTTGTGATTGAACCTTACATAAGATTCAAAGGAAAAGCAGGTGAACAAGCTACTATGTTCTTTAAAGATCCTAGTGGAAATGCCTTAGAGTTTAAAAGCTTTAAAGATATGAACCAAATTTTTGCTAAATAAAATGGATAAGCTTTCCCCACGGTTGGTTCGCCAGCTTTTCATCTTACTAATTATATTATCGCTTGGAGCTCTTATTTTCGGCGAGTTGATACCCTATATGTCCGGTATACTTGGTGCCATAACTTTTTATGTGCTATTAAGACGCCTCATGACCAAAATGCTCGACAGAGGCTGGAATGCTACCTTAAGTGTATCCATTTTAATGCTGGGTTCGTTTATCCTCATCCTGGTTCCTGTGCTTGGAATTATTTTAATGCTTTCCTCCAAAATCAGTAAAGCTATTCAGAATTCTGAAAAAGTGGTGGAAGCCGCAAAAGCTCAGTTTGTTAGACTAGAAGAGATTACTGGTTTCAAAATTGGTGAGAATATAGACAGTTCTGCTATAACAGATTGGTTATCCAACAACCTTCAAGGACTGGCAGGCGGTACCTTTGAAATTTTTGTTGCCATTAGTATCATGTACTTTTTATTATATTATATGTTACTCAACCAAAGCAAGCTGAGTCTTTCTATGGAAACCTATATCCCTATTGATGTGGAAAATCTTAAGCTCATCGCTTCAGAATCTGCTAAAAAAGTAAAGGCAAACGCTATTGGGATCCCTCTTGTAGCTCTTTTCCAAGGAGTCATCTCTTTGATTGGTTATTGGATTTTTGGAGTGCCAGAAGCCATGTTCTGGTTTGTTATCACCACAATAGGTTCTATGATTCCGTTTATAGGCACTGCTCTTGGGTTTATACCTGTAACCCTGCTGATGTATTACCAGGGAGACACAGCCTCTGCAATAGGTGTTTTACTATACGGGCTTATTATTGTAGGTTCCTCAGATAATATTGTAAGGCTACTTGTTCTTAAACAAATGGCCAATGAACATCCCTTAATCACTTTGATTGGAGTTGTTATTGGAGTCCCACTTTTTGGGTTTATTGGACTTATTTTTGGTCCTCTTTTATTATCTCTATTTTTGTTGATTGTGATGATCTACAAAAAAGAATACGGAGAATTTGAATCTAAGCGCGAAAAAAAACTCAATAAAAACATAAGACATGAAGGGGAAGAAGAAGGTGGATAAAAATTTTATAAAGGAAGGTATTGAAACGGTAAACGAAACCGATTTTGAAACTATATTCGATAAAAAAGATCAGCTTTTTGCAAAGATTAATCATCCAGACTGGAAGAAATACAAACAAAAAGTGATTCTAATATTTCAATTTCTAAAAGATGTTAAACAAAAGAATTATCCAGAAACGCCCTGGAAAACTTTAGCCGCTATGATATTTGCGGTACTTTATATTATCAATCCCTTAGATTTGGTTCCAGATTTTATCCCTTTTGTAGGCTATCTAGATGACCTCACAGTTTTTGGCTATATTTTCAAGTTGATCAACACAGATTTGGAATCTTATGAGGAATGGAAACAGGTACAAGCCGAAACAGACACAGCTTCGACTTAAGCCATTTAAAATTGAACCTATTTTAGATTTTGCATCATTTGCATCATCTTCTTTCCTCCTCCACCTTGCATCATTTTCATCATTTTACTCATCTGTGAAAATTGCTTGAGCAGTTGATTGACTTCCTGAACTGAAGTTCCAGAACCTTTACTGATTCTTTTCTTTCTACTCGCATTTATTCGGGTGGGGTTTTCTCTCTCATGAGGAGTCATAGAATGAATCATGGCTTCAATATGCTTGAAGGCATCGTCATCTATATCCATGTTTTTCATCATCTTACCAGCACCAGGGATCATACCCATAAGATCCTTCATGCTTCCCATTTTTTTGACCTGCTGAATCTGCTTTAAGAAATCGTCAAATCCGAATTTATCTTTGGCAATTTTCTTTTGAATCTTTCTTGCTTCCTCTTCATCGTATTGCTCCTGAGCTCTTTCAACAAGGGAAACCACATCCCCCATGCCTAAGATACGATCGGCCATTCTGGATGGATAGAACACATCTATGGCATCCATCTTTTCACCAGTACCAATAAATTTGATAGGCTTATTCACTACAGATTTGATCGAAATAGCAGCACCACCACGTGTATCACCATCGAGTTTAGTCAGAATTACACCATCAAAATCCAAAACGTCATTAAAAGCTTTTGCTGTATTGACGGCATCCTGACCTGTCATGGCGTCTACCACGAAAAGGGTTTCCTCTGGCTTTATAGATTTATGAATATCTGATATTTCGTTCATCATAACCTCATCTACAGCTAGTCGACCAGCAGTATCCAGGATGACTACATTGTGGCCATTAGCCTTAGCATGAGCAATAGCAGCCTCTGCAATGGCAACAGGATTTTTTTCTTCTTTATTGGAGAATACCTCTACCCCGATTTGATCCCCAACCACATGCAATTGGTCTATTGCTGCAGGACGGTAAACATCACAGGCTACCAGTAATGGTTTTTTAGTTTTTTTGGTCTTTAAGAAATTAGCTAGCTTTCCAGAAAATGTTGTTTTACCAGAACCCTGTAATCCAGACATCAAGATAACGCTTGGATTCCCAGATAAATCAACGCCCTCGGCATCACCCCCCATCAACTCTGTCAATTCATCTTTCACGATTTTGACCATCAGCTGATTGGGCTTCAAGCTTTTTAAAACATCCTGACCTAAGGCTTTTTCTTTGACCTGATTGGTGAAATTTTTTGCAATTTTAAAATTGACATCGGCATCCACCAATGCTCTTCTCACCTCTTTAAGTGTCTCTGCTACATTTACTTCTGTTATCTGTCCATGACCTTTTAATACATGAAAGGCCTTATCTAACTTATCACTTAAACTATCAAACATATCTTTTCTTGAATTTCCAACAAAAATAAGAATTTGAATTCTATTAATGAAGGTTTTAAATACTAAAAACCACTTCAGTTGAAGTGGTTTTTATCTCATATATCGTATTAAACTCTAGCTTAAAGGCTAAAATTATGAGCAACTGTGTCGCTTTTTTTATAACGCTCAATGGCTTTCTCGACCAGTTCAATAGCTTCTGCTTCATCTCCCCAATTACCAATCGTTACTTCCTTATTTTCTAAATCTTTGTAGGTTCTGAAAAAATGCTCTATCTCTTTGATTGTATGAGGGTTTAAATCTGAAAATTTATGGACATCCTCTCCCATAGGGTCTGCAACTGGCACGCAAATGATTTTTTCATCTGGTCCTTTTTCGTCAGACATATTTAAAACACCTACAGGTCTTACCTCGGCGACACATCCTGGTACTACTGGATTGGTAAACAAGACCAATACATCAATAGGGTCATTATCCAAAGCAAGCGTCTCAGGAACAAACCCATAGTCCGCTGGATACATCATCGATGTATGTAACATTCTATCAAAACGTATTTGTTTCAAATCGAAATCGTACTCATATTTATTTCTACTTCCTCTCGGAATTTCTATCAACACATCAAAAGTCATAATCACTGGTTTAAATAAATTTTAAGGACGGCAAAAATAGTAAAAACTTTGACTATACTAACAACAAAAAAATAAAAAACCTGAATTGTCCCTATAAAAACAATTCAGGAATTGGAGTAGTTAACGCTATGTTGAATCAATATCTAATCGAAAAAGTAAAGATCAATGTTCTGTATTTCTTCTTTTACTTCAATTTTTGAAGTGTCCCAACTTGGTCTTGCATAAGGGTTGGCACTGCCAGACATAGCCCAGCTTTCCTGAGGCATTCCATTTGCATCAAAGTCCATGGTTTGATTATCATTAGTATCGTGATATGCACTGACCACATACTCTCCAAAAGGTAAATCTTCAATAGTCATCGAAGAAGCCATGTTCTCATCTTTCACTTCTACGATATAGCTTTTATAGAAATCATTTGTCATAAAGGTGTCTTTCTTGTTGAAAACTGCAATGTAGATTTTACCCCCTTTTTCAGAATTTACATTTTTTAATTCTACATTTAAGTTTCCTTTGTCTGCTTCAAAGACAGTTGAGTTGGTCATCTGTAATACACAGCTTAATGCCAGAATAAATAAAAGTTTCATGAGTTTTGGTTTTAAAGTTCAATTCAAATATAGAACTGAACTTTTGTATATCATCAAAGTCATTGACGAACAGTATAATAAGAAGGATGAATAGTAAATTCTTCCGTTTTACTGAAGGTTCAGATTAGAATTCTAGAGTCACAAACAAGTTTGGCGTAAATTCCAAGCTTCTCACTTTCACGCTTTCTACACTAGCGCCAGAATCTTCTAATCTGTAAAACTGCTGAGTGAGGTTACTGCTATTAAACAGGTTCAAAATACTGAGACCTGTCTTCAATTTGGAGGCAGAAAATTCAAATTGATAGCTTCCTGTCACGTTAACCTGCAGGTAGTCCTGAAGATTACTTTCGTTTGGATTCAAAAAATTAAGTCTGGGATTCGTCTCTGGAGTTAAAACAGGATTATTCAAATCAATTTCTGTCGTAGGTCGACCTGCAAAATAACGACCTCCTGCAGACAATTGAAACTGTTCTGTTGAGTAGGTTACCCCAAAAGAGGAACTCTTAGTAATTTCAAAATTATTCGCGAACTGCTGAGGATTAAATGTGCTAAAATCATAAGTATTCTCCATTAAAGAGAAATTAAACCAAAAATTGAATTGATTGAGCCGTTTTTGAATTAGAAATTCAGCTCCTAAGACCTCATAATCTCCGTTGATTTGTAAAAACTCCAGTTGATTTTGAAACCCCTGACTTCCTGAAGAAATGCCTTCTACAGATTTGTAGTACAAACTTCCCTGAAGCATCCAGCCCTTGCTGTTAAAATTGAGCCCTCCCTCAACTTGTTGACTGTGGATGATTGGATAATCTTCTTCGTCTGCAAGCACCCATCTTCTTCTCTCAATGCCAAGAAAATCTTGCTGTTGATCTATAACTTGAGTAAGTGTCTGGTTTTTTATTTCTCCCAGTAAATTCCAACTCCAGGAACGATTCGCCTGATAGCTTAAATTCAGCCTTGGCTCTATCCTAAAATCATTCACACCAGAATAATGAGTTCCCCGTATCCCAAGCCTCGCTTTAAGCTTCTTTTGCTGTGATTCATATTCAATTTCAGAAATACCAGAATTTGAAATCAAAACTCGCTTATCTCTCAAAATTACCTCTGGGGATGTTACCTCATTAGTATTGGACACCCCTACTTCATTGAATTGATAGCCTAAATTCAGTTTAAATCTTTCAAAAAGTTGATACTTATCTTTAACGCTGAGCTTGTAATCTGTTACTGCATTGCTTTGTAATAAATCTTGAGCCGATAGAACTGATCTATTGAAGGCTTCCAATTCATAAAATGAAGCATTGAAGTCGATACTGCTCGTGTGTCTATCGTTCCAGTGGGTCTGAAAAGATACATGAGCCAGAAAGCTAGCCTGTTCGAATTCATTTTGAGTCTCTGCCGAAGTCGCTTCCAAAATTTCGTTAAACTCCAATTGATTTTGAATTCCAAGTACATTAATTTTCAATTTATTATCTGCATTTATTGCATAATCATACTGAAGAGAAGCATCAAAAAATTGAAGCTCCTGTTGAGTTGTAATTCTATTTTCATCTCCATCCAGCAGATCCTGAATTTCAGTATTTTGAAAAACTTTATCTGAAAACCCATTATAAGTTGGAGACTCCCAGGCATCAGTAAAAGATCTTCGAGCAGCTACCTGAAGTGTAGACTTTTGGTTGAGCTCCAAATTACTGGAGGCATTGGCTGATAAAAAATTCAACTGTAAAGCGGTGTTGTAAGGCTTAGAATGTGGCCGAGACGAAATGTCTATAACTGAAGATACACCCTCATTGTAAAAAGCGGAGCTACCGTTTTTAATCACCTGGATCTCATGATTGATTAAAGGATTTATGGCAGATATCATTCCAAAAAAGTGGCCGGTCTGATACATCCTGGATCCATTCCATAAAATCAGATTCTGGTCGTGTGTTCCTCCTCTCACATTGATCTGAGCGATGGTTTCCTCAGTATTTACTATTCCCGGTACATATTGTAAACTATGCAGAACATCAGCATTGATAAGGCCGGGCAAAACGCCAAATTCTTGTGGAATTATGCTTAGACTGTTGTCTGGTTTTAAAGAGATCCCTTTAGCTAAATACTCTTTAATAAAAACCTCATCTAGTTTGATTTCAGGATATAAATAAATAGGCTGATATAATTCAGATGACGATGAGTCCAAATCTTTGTCTAAAGAGTAAAATTTAGGATGCTGAAAATCCAATCGTGAATAGGTTGAAGAGGAATCTAGGAATACGGTTCCAAAACGGTTGGATGTTGCAATCACCTGGCCCCCAGACCTGATTACCACACCAGGAATATGATTATTATTACTCGCGTTCAAAAACTTAATAGTGGTGATATTCTTTAAGACGCTTATTGAAATACTCGTCTTGGTAACATATTGAAAAGCAACCGGAACTTGTTGTTGAATATGATCCAGAACCTCTTCGAGAGATGCCTTTTCCTGAGGCGGGATAAGCCTTACTTCATCCAAATCTTCCACAAGGTAATTGAACGTAACATTATAGGTGGTCTCAGTATCGTTAAGCAAATCAATAAGCTCAACCTCACTTTGAGATTGAGCTTGAAGTGTAAAGCCAAATAAAATCAGAAACAATAGTAAACTGAATGGCCTATTAGTGCTCTTTGGAATCATCATCATCAACAAAAATAAATTTATTTTCGTTGATAACTGAAAAATTGAGGTGGTAAGTTTGACTGATAATCTCAAGTGCTAAGGAGAGACTGTCTGTGGGTAAGGTTCCGGTAAAGCGTTTAGAATTAGAAACCTTAGAAAAATCCACATCAATCTGATAATCTTTCTCTAGTTGCTGCATGATTTCAGCAAGTTTTGCCTCTTCAAATCGCCGAGTTTTATACACCCAATCTGGACGATCTATATAGATATTGCTCTGCTCAATCTTTATGTCGTTTTGAAATGTCACAAACTGACCCCTTTTGAGAATTACTTCTTTTTCCTGAAAATTGACTTTTACAGATCCTTCATAGCACACCACTTTAAAAATAGAATCTCTGGACTGCACATCAAAGCGAGTCCCCAAAACCTTTACTGTTCCTAAATTCGTTTTGACCGAGAATGTGCTTCCGGTCTCCACTTCAAAATAGGCTCTACCCTCTAGTTTTGTCGTTCTATCAAAACTCCAAAACCAATTATTAAATCGAAATCTGGTATTTTCTGCCAAAATCACTTTAGACTCATCTGGTAACATTACGGTTTCCTGAGAGTTAAGCTGAGAAGTGAAATCCTTTGTAGAAAACAAAAACGTTAAACTAGTTATACCTAGAATCAAGAAAATAGAGGCAGCGATGGACCAATTAAATCTTCTCTTATTCACCGATGGTCTTTTCTTTTTGAGATCCTCAAACACTTCTGCTTTTGAAAACTTGGGTTGTTCAAACTGAGCAGAATAATACTTGATTTTTTCTAAGGTGTCCAGACCCTTTTCTCCCTCCAGGGCAGTAGAATCAATTTTACCGTCGAGCCAATCTGCTAATTTGTAATTTTTCTTCATGGGATCTGAGTTCTATAAATAAAACAATCAAAATGTATTTTACCCTAACGAAACGCTTCGATTTCTTCTCTTAAACTTTCAAGAGCCTTTTGCATACGCTTTTCAACAGCTTTCACACTTATATTCAAAATTTCTGCAATTTCTTTATAAGATTTATCGTCGATACGATGAAGCAAAAACGCAGCCCGCTGTTTTTCAGAAAGATTTTGAATTGCTGTTTCTAATTTTACTTTAAACTCCTCTTCTTCCATTTTGTACTGAGGATTTTGCTCATCCTTAGTTTGCTGAGGAGCCGTATTGGCGTAGTTTAAGACTACCTTTTGATGTTTGTATCGGTTTAAGGACAAATTATTGGCTACAGTGTAAAGGAATGATTTGGCTTTGGATAAAGGGACTTTTCTACAATTTTCCCAAAGCTTTATAAACGCTTCCTGAACAGATTCTCTAGCCAGTTCCTTATTACCAAATTTGTAAAAAAAATAGTTATTGATGACATGAGAGTGAGTATTAAAAACGTGTTCGTATACTTTTTCTTTACAAACATCTTTAGACAATTCTTTTTCCATGAGCACTTCAACTGAATTTATTAAGAAACAATACAAAGTTAATCTACCCTAACTTCTAGTTAGGGTAAAATACAATTGAGTTGTTAATCATTAGAGGGAATTTAATAAATTTACATGCGATGAAACACATCTACTTTATTTTAACAGTTTTGATTTTATGCAGTTGCCAAAACGAAGAAAGCTTTGAGCAGGTAGAAGAACGCAGTACTATCTCTACCCAAAGTGAGCTTAATGACTTTGTACTGAGACTAACGCAAAATCCAACTGCATTTGATGATTTCATAGATGGTTCCAATAGCCTTAGCTTAGAATTTCCCTTTGAGGTGAGTTTGAACTCAGAAACAAATTTTACCATATCTGATTCTGCTGATTATCAAACTCTAATCGATGAAATTTCTGAACAGCCAGGATCCTACACTCTAAGTATCATATTTCCTGCTGAAGTCTCGTTCTCTGATTATGAAAGGCTGGTGGTCCAAAATGAGTCTGAATTTATGGCTGCCATCAATCTGAGTTCAGGATCTTCAGAAATCAATTGCATAGAATATGATTATCCTTTGGAGGTAAGAACATTTGATGCCCAAAACAGTCTTGTTGATAATCGTATATTACAGAATAAAGCCCAGTTTCATAACCTGATTAAAGGTCTTAAAACCAATAATGGCTTTTATGAATTGGATTATCCCATAACAATTTCTATTGAGGGTCTGGAACAGTCTCTTTTGTCTAATACAGACTTAATTGCTGCATTAGAAAGCTTGGACCAAAGCTGTTTTAACCCGTCTTTGTTAAACACAGCAACACGATTGGAAGATTTTATTGCATTTGTTACAGAGGGAGAATTTCAGATCACTTTATATATAGATGAAGATGGAGAGGACGAAATTAGTACTTATCAGGATTTCAGGTTTGTGTTCGCGACTAACAATAATATTATAGTTGAAAATACGGATACTGGTGAAACCTTTGCTGGTAACTGGGATGCAGAATTAGATGAAGGTGAGCTGGTATTTGATTTGAGCTTTGAGGAGGAAAGTGACGATTTTGAAGAGTTTGAAGAAGATTGGACTGTAAATAGCTTTGGTAATCCTAACATTCTTGTGCTTTTGGATGAAGATGATAATATGGAACAAAGTCAGCTTATATTTGAAAAATTATAAGATCCTATGGAAAAGGAAGAATCATCTAAAAATGAACTAAAGGGAAAACTTAAGACTCTTAACGCCATTTTTTACACCGTCATGTTGGTATGGTTTATTTTAATAGGCTATATTTTATACAACTTTATCGCAGGAAAGGATACCACTGCTCCTTTTTTGGGTACTATTCCCGTTGTAGCGGTTCTGATTATCTTAGGTCAATTGAAATCTAAAATCAGAAAAGAGATCGACTCTTATTAGGCTTAAGTGCCACTACTTCCTACTTACAGATGGATATCATATCTAAAGGTTGATGAATCCTGAATTGCATAGTGTTTACCAAGTAGTGTTTACAAAGTAGTGTTTCACTTGATGCAAGACTTCTAGATGAAAAAACTATAAAAAAGAAACCTCCCTGCTCAAAATTTATTGGGTTTGGATTGATTTTACTGAAAGCATCAATCCTATAACTCCTAAGCTTGTTGAACGAATTGTTTGATCCATGTGAAGCTGAACTGAATTGCTTCAGATAAAACTGTATCCCCAGACGACCATTTTAAATGAAATAAATACCTCAAGCAATGTATCGCCAAAATAAAGCCAGCTATATACAAAATCAACATAAAAAAATCCCTACCTTGATTTAGGCAGGGATTCTAATGTGAATTGAGACCTTAATTAGTCATCTAGAAGATCTACGTACTCCTCTATGGCGTTTTTAATACGATTGGCCAACTGTCTGTTACCATCTTCATCTTCTGGACTTATTTCAATAGTTCCGTTGCCATTACCATCTGTTGCTCCCGTGAGGTCTACCTGATTGAAAACAGCAACCAGATCAAAATCAAATACAATAGAATTGCTATTATTTTCTGTTATCACAAGATTTTGACCCTGGTCCTCGTAATCGACTTCAAAGTCTTCTTCTAAAGTGTGAAAGAACTCAAATGCTGTACCTGAAATGGTACCTCTCATCAAGATAGATTTTTGGTATAAATCGCTGGTTGGGTTATTGCTTCTTTCCATTTCAAATTCTACTTCTTCGTATTCCCCTACAGGAATTTCCACTTCTACTACAGTAACTTCATCCTGGCTTAAGTTTAGCTCGAACGGTCCTCTAAGCTCAAACTCATCTTCGGAATCATATCTGTCATCATCGCTGTCATCATTATTGGTATCACAACCATCGTCGTCTGTTTCGGTAGTATACACAGAGAAATCTTCTCTGAAGTAAATTTCGGTTCCACTTTGAAGTTCGATTTCATATTTATAAGGTTCATCATTGTCTTCTTCCACTTCTCCTTTACAAAACGGGTCATTTGGAAAATTTTCTTCTAAATAAGCTAAAATTTCGTTTGGTAAATCTTCGAAATTTAAATTTTCGTCATCTTCTGAATTCCCAGAAGAATTTCCCGGAACACCAAAGCCTTCGGCAAATTCGAATTCGATATTTTTGATGTTGATTAAAAATTCAGACACTTCCACATCAGCTGCACTCTTTGCTGAACTACTGCTATTAGCACTTCCCGAAGCAACTGCTCTAATTTCAAGATTGGATTTTGGCAGATCTGCTAAGTTAGGATTAGGATCTGAGTCGTCTGATGAGCATGACCATGCCAGAGTTAATGCTAAAATTCCTGCTAAAGGTTTTAAAAGTTTCATAGTGTTTTGTTTTATCGTTCATACTTAAAACAAGACTAAAGCAGTCTACCCTAATTTTAAATTGATTTTTTTTTAAAAACTAAAACCAAATCCACCCGTAACTCCGAAGTTTCTGGCTCCAGGTATCTCTTTATAATTACCTCTAAAGTGAAAATCTATCCTTAAAATCCTAAAAATATTATCTACACCAAAACTGTAAGACCAGTAAGGCTCTTTGTCTGGTGCTCGGTAAATAGGGTTGGTCGTGGAAGCGTTGAGCAATTGATTTTCTTCAGAAATACTCCCGGAAACAGCTCTTACAGAAATAATCTCTCTCAAATCAAGATCTCTTAAACCTGGAATTCTAGAAAATAGCCTGCCATCAAAATTATGCTCAAAGTTGACACTGGCATAGGTATCGGTTATAAAGTCATAAAAATCCAATAGCGGAAAAGATCCCTGGATTGTAAACAAAGTTTGGTTTCCTGGTACAATATCCAATAAACTTAAGGGGACTGCTCCAAAGGTTTTCCCCAATTCCACACTAGAGGTAAACTCGCCAAATCCTCCAATCTGAATGGGTTGACGGTAATAAAACTGTAATTTTTCATAATCGAAGTCGGAGGTGGTGATATTACCCAAGCCTTTGGTATAATTGAGAAGAAACTCAGGAAAATCTCCATCATTTACAGTGATGCGCTCAACTCCGTATCCTGTGGTTTTCCTACCTGGTCTATATCTAATGATTGAGGATACCTCAACTTGTTCGGTTACTGCCTTGGTTTCGGTACGTTCAGGAGTTGTAAAGTAGTCTAGGCTGAATTGATCTGAGGCAGATTCCAACCTCTTGAAATTACCTTCAAACCTTAAGTTGAAATTTTGAAAAGCTTCAAAACTAAGTGAAAAGCTGGACAAATTGATGCTGGTTAAGCTAGTGTTGGCACCAACAGTCAAAACAGATGAGGAAGCTAGGTTTCTCCCTAAGACATCTGTAGTATTGGTCAAGCTAGCACCAAGTTGTTCTACATCCCGTCGATTTCCACCAGCAATGATAAGTCTCATCTTTGGATCGATCATCCATTTTCCAGATAAGCCGTATTTAAATTTATCATCACCAAAGCCATAGGCTAAAAAACCTTGTAAACGCCATTTGTCATTTTGAGAAAAGTAGGTTCTCCCTCCTACTCTAAGTCGAATACCCTCAACTTCATTAAATCCAAACGTAGAAAATACGGGACCAAAATCCCATCCATTTTGTTCCCAATAACCGGTTGCCAGAATGGTTCCCACATTATAAAGCCTCTTAAAAGCATCTACCGTCTGTAAAGTATCGAGCATTTCGTAAACCTGCTTCTCGTCCTTGTTGAGATTTTCCTGCCTGTTTTGGGTCCAAAACTCGTCGTCTCTGTTGTAGATCGCTTCATTAAACACCTCTGGTCGATAAGCATAAAAGGCTTTTCCTTTGGGTTTATCAAAGACATAATTATCGTAGAGTGTAGTTCGTTTGCCATAAACACCACGGGACTCTTCTTTTTTATTGATAGAAAAATCGGTCATGAAAAGGTCTTTAGTGATCAGGAATACCGAATCGTTGAGCACATCAAACTCCTGCTCTATGTAAACATCTTTAACCCAATTGATATTAGCACCTTTAGACATGGCCAGGTTAATCTTTTTGATAGCCCAGGTCGTATCGTTGACCCAAAAATCACCTTTAAAGTTAAGCTCTCCTTTTCGACGAGGGTAAAAGACAATATTGTAGCACCATTTATCTTCTATATACGTACTATCGGTCAAAACATAATTATAATTATCGACACCGGTTGTAGACAAGGGGCTCACAAAGCTTTTGCTAAAGAATTTCAGATAATTATCGTACACATTGTATTCTGCATAAAGATCTTTAATAAAGGCAATCAGGTTTTGATTGTTATCAAATCCAGAGCTTTTATTCCCCGTAAGTACCTCTCTCTCATCGTTGGTCAGGTTGTTTCCATAGACTTTTGAGGCTGCTTCATTTAGAAAAATAGGTAAGTAAGTTTTACCCGTTACTGCATTGGTATCCAGATCATCAAAGATAAACTCCATTCCATTAAAGATTCTGGAGTTAATTAGCGAGCTATCAATCGTATTGAGGTCAAACTCTAATTTCTCGTATTTATCGTATTGATACTGATCAAATTTCTTGACGCCGTTTTCTCTTCTGTTGTCCCAGATTTTTTTTAAAATATCAATCGCTGGATTATTTTTTTTGGAAGTTTTACCGGAATATACGACCACTTCACTCAATTCTGATGAATTTTCCTGCAGAACCACTTCAATATTGTAAGTAGATCTTTGATCCAGAGTCAGTTTATAATTTTCGAACCCCATGAATGTAAATTCAAGAGTTGAATAGGATGCATCCGATTGAAGATAGAATTTTCCATTTTCATCAGAAATGGTTCCTTCAGATGAATTTGAGAAAAACACATTGACGTAAGGAATTGGGTTGCCTTCAGCATCTTTAACGTATCCACTTACTTTAGTTTGACTAAACGATGTAAAAGCTGCAAGGGCAAAAAAGGTGAGGATAAAGTATTTCATTAAACAAAAAAGCTTCAAATGCAATTTTATGCAAATGAAGCTTATTTTATAATTTGATAAGTGTTAAATGTATAAAACTTTTTTAACTGCTTTAATCACATCCTTACTATTTGGCAACCACTCTTCGAGTAACACAGGAGAGTAAGGCGTTGGAGTATCTGCTGTATTCAACTTTACGATAGGCGCATCCAAATAATCGAAAGCTTCATTTTGCACCTTGTAAGTGATTTCTGTTGCGACATTACCAAATGGCCAGGCTTCTTCTAAAATTACCAGTCTGTTTGTTTTCTTCACAGATTCCAAAATGGCTTCGTAATCTAATGGTCTTACCGTTCGGATGTCGATAATCTCACAAGAGATATCTTCTTTTTCAAGTTCTTCTGCCGCCTTGTAGGCTTCTTTGATGATTTTACCAAATGATACGATGGTCACATCAGTTCCTTCGCGTTTGATATCAGCCTTACCTAAAGGAATAGTGTACTCCTCTTCTGGAACTTCACCCTTATCACCATACATTTGTTCACTTTCCATAAAAATGACTGGATCATCATCACGGATGGCTGATTTGAGTAAACCTTTAGCGTCATATGGATTTGATGGCACAACTACTTTAAGACCAGGCGTATTTGCAAACCAGTTCTCAAAAGCCTGAGAATGGGTTGCTCCTAATTGACCTGCTGAAGCAGTAGGGCCTCTAAAAACAATAGGAATATTGAACTGCCCACCAGACATTTGCCTCATTTTGGCAGCGTTATTTATAATTTGATCAATTCCTACCAACGAAAAGTTGAACGTCATAAATTCGATAATAGGACGATTACCATTCATCGCTGAACCAATACCTATTCCTGAAAATCCAAGTTCGGATATAGGGGTATCAATAATTCTTTTGTCTCCAAACTCGTCAAGCATCCCTTTAGAAGCTTTATAGGCGCCATTGTATTCTGCAACTTCCTCTCCCATCAAGTAGATGGTCTCATCGGCACGCATTTCTTCACTCATTGCCTCTACAATTGCTTCTCTAAATTGAATTGTCCTCATTTATTTGAATTTACTTTTAAAATAAACACAAAAGTAGCAATTCAAATTTCTATATACCATAAGAATCTTATAAAAATTTTATTATGCATGCATAGTATTTTTAAGCTAAAACTCTTATATTTGTCACATTAAGAAAAAAAAAATGAAATCATGAAAATATTAGTTTGTATTAGTCACGTACCTGATACGACATCAAAAATCAATTTTGTAGATAACGATACAAAATTTGATACAAATGGAGTTCAGTTTGTTATCAATCCTAATGATGAATTTGGGCTTACTCGGGCGATGTGGTTTAAGGAAAAGCAAGGCGCGACAGTAGATGTAGTGACTGTTGGCGGTAAAGATACTGAACCTACAATTAGAAAAGCTCTTGCCATTGGTGCAGATACCGCTCATAGAGTCGATGCTGAGCCTCTTGATGGATTTCAGGTCGCTAAAGAGCTGGCAAATGTAGCTAAAGAAGGCAATTACGATCTCATTATAGCTGGAAGAGAGTCGATTGATTATAATGGAGGTATGGTCCCTGGTATGTTGGCTAAGCTCATAGGTGCGAATTTTATTAACACCTGTGTTAATCTCGAAATCGATGGAGAAACGGCTACTGCAGTAAGAGAGATAGATGGTGGTAAAGAAACTTTAAAATCGTCTCTTCCATTAGTGATAGGCGGTCAGAAAGGTTTGGTTGAAGAAAGCGATCTTAAGATACCAAATATGAGAGGTATTATGATGGCTAGAAAAAAACCTTTAAATGTTATAGAACCTTTATCTGCTTCAACACAAACAGAAGCAAAAAGCTTTAGAAAACCAGCTCCTAAAGGCGAAGTTACATTGGTTGATGCAGACAATTTAGATAAATTGATAGACTTGCTTCACAACGAGGCAAAAGCTATATAATCCTAAAAATATAAAATTATGTCAGTTTTAGTATATACAGAATCAGAAAATGGAAAGCTTAAAAAAGCGGCATTAGAAGTTGCTTCTTTTGCTAAAGGAATAGCAGACTTGATGGGAACCAGTGTCACAGCAGTTTCAATCAATGCAGAAAATGTAGATAACCTTAAGACTTATGGCGTTGAAAAAGTGTTGAAAGTTTCTGATGATAAATTATCGAAATTTAACGCTGATGCATACGCAGAAGTAATAACCCAAGCAGCTAAAAAAGAAGAGTCAAAAATAGTAGTGATTAGCCAAAGTGCTAATGCTAAATATTTGGCACCATTACTGTCAGTAGATCTTGAGGCAGGATATGCATCAAACGTTGTAGCTCTGCCTAAATTAGAAGATGGTTTTATGGTAGAAAGAACAGCATTTACCAATAAAGCTTTTAATATGACATCGATTTCTACTGATGTCAAAATCATTGGCCTGTCTAGCAATGCTTTTGGATTAAAAGAAAATGAAGTCAGTTTATCAGAAGAAGATTTTAGTCCTGAATTATCAGACGACAATTTTAAAATCAATGTAGAATCTGTTGATAAAAACAAAGATAAGGTCAGCATCGCCGATGCTGAAGTTGTAGTTTCAGCTGGTCGGGGAATGAAAGGTCCTGAGAACTGGGGAATGATTGAAGAACTTGCCGATGTTCTTGGTGCAGCTACTGCCTGTTCAAAACCTGTAAGTGACATGGGATGGAGATCTCATGGAGAACACGTAGGACAAACAGGAAAGCCTGTAGCAACCAATTTATATATCGCTATTGGTATTTCTGGTGCAATACAGCATTTAGCTGGTATTAGTGCCTCCAAAAATAAAGTAGTAATCAATACAGACCCTGAAGCTCCTTTCTTCAAAGCTGCAGATTACGGAATTGTAGGAGATGCTTTTGAAGTGGTTCCTCAATTGATTGAAAAACTAAAGGAATTTAAAGCGAATAACTCATAATTTTTATAAATTGTGCCCCTTTAAAGGGCGGTCTATTTTTAAGGTGTCCTTAAAAGTAAGACCGCCCTTTTGATTTGATTAGATTTAAAAACTCAAGGGCTGTTTATAAAATTTTGAACAGTATCTGTAGAGTGATTATTTAAACCCTTTTGCAGGATTCAATATCATGAAGTATGAGCTTAGCTAGACTTAGCATAAAAGGAATTTCTTACAGTCAAACCCAGAATGGAGCATACGCTCTTCTTCTCAGCGACATGGATAGTGAGAGACAATTACCTATTGTCATCGGAGCTTTTGAAGCACAGTCCATCGCTATCGCTTTAGAAAAAGAAATCAAACCTCCCAGACCATTGACTCACGATTTGTTTAAAAGTTTTTCTGATCGATTCAGCATCAATATTAAGCAAGTTATAATTCATAAATTGGTGGACGGTATTTTTTATTCCAGCTTAATTTGCGAAAGAGATGGGGTTGAAGAAACTATCGATGCTAGAACTAGTGATGCCATCGCTTTAGCGCTTAGATTTGATGCTCCAATTTTCACCTATAAAAATATTTTAGACAAGGCAGGAATCTTCCTAAGTGATCAAAACAAAGATGCGGATATTTATAGCTCAGAAAACTTGCAGCATACCGAGGAGGGGGAAAAATCTGAACAGAAATCATCTTTTAGCAACGAATTCAGTCAAATGACTACCAAAAAACTCAATGAACTTCTAGATAAAGCCGTCAATGATGAGGATTATGAAAGAGCGGCAAAAATTCGGGACGAAATATCTAAACGAAGCTAGCACATGAAACGACTTACGCTGGCCATATGTTTATGCCTCCCCATTTTTGTATTTGCTCAATCTCTCCAGGGAAAATGGGAAATAGATTTAAAAGAAAACCAAGATTCTACCTCCTATTTTGAAAACGAGCAAAGCATCTCTTTTAAAGATTCAGTTTTTGAAATCACTCACCAAAATAAAGATTTAACCTACAATGGTAATTTCAGCATTACAAAAGATAGCTTAAGCCTTATTCCAAATTTAAGGGCTTTGGATGTGGTTAAATTTAAGCTTAGTTCGAGCTCAGATTCAGTGTTAAATCTCGCTTCAGAAAGACTCAACATAAGACTTGATAAAATTAAGACTTCTTCTGTAGGATCTGACTCAGCAGGTACAACTCCTAAACAAATCATTCCGAATCAAAGCTTCAGTTTTAATAGTCTTTGGCGAGGTGTCTTAGGCATGCTTACCTTATTATTGATCGCTTATGTGCTAAGCAAGAATAAAAAAGCAATTAACTGGAAAACGGTAGGTTTTGGATTACTAGCTCAGCTTATACTAGCCATCGGAGTCCTTAAAATTCCTTTCGTGCAGTCTGCATTTGATTTCGTTGGGAATATTTTTGTCAAAATTCTCGACTTTACTGCAGCTGGAAGTGAATTTTTACTAGGAGACTTAATGGACACAAGTACTTACGGCTATATTTTTGTTTTTCAAATCTTACCCACAATCATCTTCTTTTCTGCACTTACGTCAATTTTATTTTATCTAGGTATCATTCAGAAAGTAGTGAGCGCTTTAGCCTGGGTGCTTTCAAAGTTACTGGGGATTTCTGGACCAGAAAGTCTAAGTGTGGCAGGTAATATCTTTTTAGGGCAAACAGAAGCTCCGCTTATGATAAAAGCCTATTTGGAGCGGATGACCCGCTCTGAAATTCTCTTAGTTATGATTGGCGGTATGGCCACTGTAGCTGGAGGCGTGTTAGCTGCTTATATCGGCTTTTTGGGAGGTGATGATCCGGTTATGCGTTTGGCTTTTGCCAAGCACCTGCTCGCAGCTTCTGTGATGGCCGCCCCTGGCGCTATCGTCATTTCCAAAATATTATATCCACAACAGGCAAAGGTCAATACCAATGTGGAAGTATCTTCAGAGAAAATAGGCTCTAATATACTAGATGCCATTGCCAATGGTACCACAGAAGGTTTAAAACTAGCTGCCAATGTTGCCGCTATGTTACTGGTTTTTGTCGCTCTTATAGCCTTTATCAATTACGGCTTTGAAAAAATAGGTGAATTGACTAGTTTAAATAGCTTGGTTGCAAGTCACACACCCTATGAAAAATTCTCACTTGAGGCTATTCTAGGAACAATCTTCGCCCCGTTGATGTGGTTAATAGGTGTAGCTAAAGAAGACGTGATGCTCATGGGACAGCTGCTGGGAATTAAGCTAGTGGCCAGTGAGTTTGTAGGCTATATTCAGTTGGCAGAATTGAAAAACACGGCAAATCTTTTAAGCCTCAATTATGAGAAGTCTGTCATCATGGCCACCTATATGTTATGCGGATTTGCAAATTTTGCATCCATCGGTATTCAGATTGGAGGTATTGGCTCTCTAGCACCAGGACAACGTAAAGCATTGTCAGAATTTGGGATGAGAGCTTTAATTGGCGGGACGCTTGCGTCTTTGATGTCTGCTACGATTGCCGGAATGATTATCGGATAATGCCTAAAGATATCCTTCGCATCAATATATTTAATTGATCATTGATCTTAAAAATTCTCTTTGAATTGAAGGTGTTTTAGTCAATAAAATTCTATTTTTAAACAGAAAAAACGGCCATGAAACAATACCACGATCTAATCTCTCATATTCTTGAAAATGGCGTTCAGAAAGGCGACCGAACAGGAACTGGTACTAAAAGTGTATTTGGCTATCAGATGCGCTTCGATTTGAATGAAGGCTTTCCTTTGGTTACCACTAAAAAAATTCATCTAAAATCCATCATTTATGAGCTACTTTGGTTTCTAAAAGGTGATACAAATATTTCTTACCTCCAGGAAAACGGCGTTAAGATCTGGAATGAGTGGGCCAATGAAAATGGTGATTTAGGCCCAGTTTACGGTCACCAATGGAGAAACTGGAACTCAGAAGATATCGATCAAATAAAACAATTGATTCATACCTTAAAAACCAACCCGAATAGCAGAAGAATGATGGTTTCGGCCTGGAACCCCAGTGTATTACCAGACACATCAGAATCGTTTGAAACCAATGTAGCAAATCGAAAAGCAGCGCTTCCCCCCTGTCATGCTTTTTTTCAGTTTTATGTAGCCGATGGTAAACTCTCTTGTCAACTTTACCAGCGTAGTGCAGATGTATTTTTGGGTGTGCCTTTTAATATTGCGTCTTATGCCTTATTCACCATGATGGTCGCTCAGGTTTGCGATCTAAAGCTAGGTGAATTTGTACATACCTTTGGTGATGCTCATATTTACAATAATCACTTCGAGCAAGTTGAGCTTCAGCTGTCGAGAACGCCTAGAGCTTTGCCTAGGATGAAGCTCAATTCTAAGGTCAAATCGATATTCGATTTCAAATTTGAAGATTTCACTTTAGAAAATTACGATCCACATCCACATATCAAAGGGAAAGTAGCTATTTAAACTTAGGTTAATTGTTTATTGTTGTCATCACGACCTGACTCTTTTTTTATTAAATTCAAACAATTACAAAATTTATGATTGAAGAATTTATCGAAACCAGAGCTCATACCGAAAACCTATGTGAGCCCTTACAAATCGAAGACTTTAATATTCAACCTGTTGAATTTGTTTCTCCTGTAAAATGGCATCTCGCACATACCACCTGGTTTTTTGAAGTTTTCATTCTTACTAAGTTTAAAACAGACTATAATCTATTCAACCACAATTTTCCATATTTATTCAATAGTTACTATGAAGCTAAAGGCGATAAACTAATGCGTGCACATCGTGGTAATTTATCTCGACCCAGTCTAGATGAAGTTTATGACTATAGAAAGTATGTCAACTCAGCTTTAAAGGACTTGATCAAAACTATTACAGAGCAAAAAAAGATCTTAAACCTAATTCAAATTGGTATACATCATGAAAAGCAACATCAGGAGCTGATGCTTATGGATATCAAATATTGTTTTGGTCATAACCCGTTATTTCCGGTTTATGATGTCAACTTTTCAGAAAAAGAAGACGAGGGCGATAAGAAATGGACTTCTATTGAAGAAGGCTTATATTCTATTGGTCATAAAGGCTCTGGCTTCTGTTACGATAATGAAACTAAGGCTCACCAAGTATTTTTACAAGAATTTGAAATTAGTAATTCGCTGATTTCTAATGCTGATTTTTTAAATTTTATTGAGGATGGTGGTTATAAAAATCCATTGTTATGGCATGCTGAAGGCTGGGACTGGATCAATCAGCAACAAATTAAACATCCCTTGTATTGGCACTTTCAAGACAACAGATGGGTGGAATTCACATTAAGTGGATTGCATGAATTAGATTTAGATCGGCCTGTGAGCCACATATCCTATTTTGAAGCCTCAGCTTATGCGCAATGGAGGGGCTTAAGACTTCCTACCGAATTTGAATGGGAAATTGCTCAGGATAAGTTTAACTGGGGTAAACGCTGGGAATGGACAGAAAGTGCATACGAACCCTATCCTGGATACCAAAGGGCAGCTGGAGCTCTGGGCGAGTACAATGCGAAGTTCATGGTCAATCAAAAAGTACTACGAGGCGGTTCTAGATTTACCTCGAAAAAACATACTAGAAAAACATACAGAAATTTTTTCCATCCTGAGATGAGATGGCAGCAAAGCGGCCTTAGGCTTGCTAAGTAATATAGATAACTAACCTATGAGTACTACATCCAATATCCGCACCTATACCGATTTTGAAAAAGATGTACTAGAAGGGCTTCAGGCCCAACCTAAACATTTATCATCAAAATTTATTTATGATGAGAAAGGTGATAAATTATTTCAGAAAATCATGGCCATGCCCGAGTATTATCTCACCGAATGTGAGTTCAATATTCTAAAACATCAATCTCCTTCTATTGTAGAAAAATTTAATCTCAAGCAAGGCTTCGATCTTATTGAGCTAGGAGCTGGTGATGGTAAAAAAACTAAGTTACTTTTAAAGCATTTAACTGAGATTCAGGCTAATTTCACGTATTTACCAGTCGATATAAGTCAAAATGTATTGGACGAACTTGGCAATGATTTAAAGAATGAATTTCCAAGCCTAGAGGTTGAACTTTTGCAGGGCAGTTATTTCAATGTACTTAATCAACTTTCCAGTTACAACAAAAGACAAAAGGTTATTTTAGTTTTAGGGTCTAATATTGGTAACCTTATGCATGAGGATGCTATTGATTTTTTAAAGAAAATCGTGGAGAACATGGCTGCAGATGATCTGCTGTTTATGGGGTTTGATCAAAAAAAACATCCGCAGACCGTTCTGGATGCATACAATGATCCCAATGGAGTAACCGAGGACTTCAATAAAAATTTACTAAGCCGCATCAACGAGGAATTAGAAGGTAATTTTGACCTGGACTCTTTTTTTCACTGGGAAACCTATGATCCTGAAACTGGCACAGCTAAAAGTTTTTTGGTTAGCAGAGCAAATCAAAAAGTTAGCATTAAAAAATTAAACCTTGAGGTAGACTTCAAAGCCTGGGAAACTATTCATACTGAAATCTCTCAAAAGTATGATGATGAGACGGTTCAATGGCTGGCTTCAAAAGCTAATCTCAATATCGACAAAGTCTTTGAGAGTGAAACAAAATATTATAAAAACTATACATTCAAAAAGTTTTAGAGGTGTATTAAGTCTTTGAGAAAGGATAAATAATCAAATTACAATTCAGACAAGACCTTTAATAACTTATTTAGATCTTGTTCTGTATTAAAATATTGAAATCCTACTCGTATTCGTCCACCTCTGTAAGCAGATAGCACACCTTCATCTTTCAATCTGGATATTGTACTTTCATCCCCTTTTAGACTGAAAATATTTTGATGAGAGGACTCGTCAACAACTTCAGTATCCAGTAAATTCATCTTTAAAAATTGGGTTTTTGCTAGACTTGATATAGTCTTTATTCGAGACTCAACCATTTCTATACCAAGGGTTTTGTAGTGAAATTCTAAAGCTAATTTCAATCTTGCGGTCGCTATAATATCAAAATGACCGGGTTCCAGAAAACCAGTAGGTCTTAAGTCACCGTCTGGCTTTTCATCCAAAGAATTACTACCAACAGTGTGAAATTGATGAGTGTTCAAAAAGTGTGATTTGAATAGAAAAAAAGCATTTCCAAGACCAGCATTCATCCATTTGTAACCGCTGGTTCCAAAAATATCAAAAGGCGAATTTTCAAAATCAAAAGCTTCAGTACCACAATACTGCGTAGCATCTGCAATAAAACTTACCTCCGGGAAATCATCTTTTAACTGCTTCAACATAGGCAGCTGTAATTGAAGACCACTGATGAATTGTGTGATACTAAACATAAAATAATCTGGAGTCACGCTATCAAATGTTTTTCTCAAATTTTCAAATAAATCCCTATTGATATCCACCTCATAAACATCAAAATCTCTTGATTTTACTGGTAAATTTACCGAGGGGTAATCTTGAGACAGAAGTACAACTTTAGACTGCTTAGGGAGATCATTTAAAATCAAATTAAGTCCGGTCGAAAAATTATTAAGTAATCCTACCTGTTCTGAAGTTGTATTAAATATATCTCTTATCAGTTTTTTGGTATCATTTATTAAATCGTGTTCGTACTCGTCTGTAAAAAGGCTCCCTCTAAGTCTAAAGTCTTCTTCAAGTAGATTGATTTGCTCTGATACAGACTTAGATAAAACACCAGTAAAAGGTGTATTGAGGTAAGTATAAGAAGAAATGATCGGAAACTCATTATTTATGTTCATCATAAGCAGAATAGCTAAAACTATTAGTAAATTTGAACCTCTAATATACTTAATATGGACTCAAAAAAGAAGATTGACCCAGAAATAAGAGAGCTTTATGAAAATGCTCATCAGCGAATTAAACAAAAGAAAAGGCTCTCAACGCATTTGGTGTTTTTTCTGGCTGGTTCTGTGATTTTCATCGTTATAAACATTTTACTTGGCTATCAGTCTGAGTTTAAACCCTTGGGTATGGACTGGTTTGTATCTGCAATCCTTATTTGGCTTTTCTTTTTGATGGTTCATGCTATTAATGTTTTTTTAGTCAATAAATTAATGGGGAAAGAATGGGAAGAAAAACAGATGAACAGACTTGTTGAAAAACAACTTGAGAGACTAAGAAAATTACAACAAAAAGTCGATAAAAAACACCCGATAGAGTCAACAACTACGATTGAAAAAAATAATAACATATGAAAGTTACGATGGTAGCGGCAGCAGCAGAAAACAACGCTTTAGGAAAAGATAACGATTTGGTTTGGCATTTGCCAGATGACTTTAAGCGCTTCAAAAAGATCACATCGCATCACCACATCATAATGGGACGAAAAACATTTGAGTCCTTTCCTAGTTTGCTTCCAAATCGAACTCACGTTGTGATCACCAGGCAAAACAACTATCATCGAAAAGGTATCATAGTGGCCCACAGCATAGAGGAGGCCCTGAAGCTTTGTGCAGGTGAAGAAGAAGTGTTTATCATTGGTGGAGGTGAGATCTATAAACAAGCCTTACCATATACCGATCAAATTGAATTAACTCGGGTTCACGATACCTTTGAGGCTGATGCCTATTTTCCAGAATTAAACGAATCTACTTGGGTTCTTACAGACTCAAACCATCATAAAAAAGATGAAAAACACAAATTCAACTTTACTTATCTGACGTTTCAAAGGAAAAACAAGTAGCTGTAGCTTTTATTTCGAAAAAAAATATTAAAACCTTCCCTAATTCTGTTAAGCGTTTGCTATTAAGGGTTATAGTTAGAATAATGAATTAGTTTTGTCGGTTAATAAAATGCTATGAAAAAAGTTTACTTTCTAGCCGTCATTTGTTTATCTCTATTAAGCTTAAACACTTACGCACAAAAGGAAAACGATGCTGATGAAGGAACCTTTAAATTCCTAAAAGATTACGTCAATAAAATCGTAAATGACACGGTATCTCAAGAAAAATCACAATTTTTCATATATCCTATTGTAGGCTATCGCCCTGAGACGGGCATCGAATTTGGTGTTGCTCCACTCTACGTCTATTACGCCAATGAGGACACCTCAAATCGCTTAAGTGAGATCAATGCTTATGGATTTTTCACCTTAAAATCTCAATTTGGTCTTAGAATAGACCACGCCATATATTCAGACCAGGATAAATGGTTTTTTCTGGGTGATTTGAATTTTGAGCAGTTCCCGATTAAATACTATGGTATTGGAAATGATGTCCCGGAAGAAAACATCGCGCTGGTAGATGCTACTCAAATTCGAATACGAGAGCGCGTGTTGAGACGATTGGCTGAAAATTTTTATATCGGCCTGGAAACTGATTTTGTAAGCTTAAATAATGTCACTTTTGAAGATCCAGATAATGAAAATCAACAAGCTGATATCAATATTCCTTTCGGTTCGGAAGGAACAACCAACTTTGGTATTGGTGCAGGACTTGTTTTTGATCAAAGAAGAAATGTTTTAAATGAGCGTAATGCCTTTTTTAGCGAAGTCGCCTACTTGAACTACAATACATTTTGGGAAAGTGATGTAGAATATAGCAGTATTATATCTGATACCCGCTTTTTTAAATCGCTAAATAAGCGGAATGTTATCGCCATGCAATTATTAGGTGAATTCAATTTTGGCGGAGAGGTGCCATTTAATCAATTATCCCAGATGGGAGGTAAAAATATGATGAGAGGGTATTTTAGAGGTCGATTTAGGGATGAAAGTCAAATTGCTTTTCAGGCAGAATATAGATTACTCCCTTTAAAACTTGGCTTTTCCGATAGAGTCGGAGCAACTGTTTTTGGAGGTGTTGGTGATGTTTTTTCAGAATGGAATGAACTGAGCATTAAAGACATAAAATGGTCTGCAGGTGTAGGTGCAAGGTTTTTACTTTTTCAGCAAAAAGACGTTTATTTAAGAGTAGACTATGCTATAACTCCAGACGAAAATGGATTTTATATAGGAGTTGGTGAAGCCTTTTAAGCTCCACCAATCTCTTTTAATTCTCAATCCATTCTATAATCTCTTGGTCTAAAGGAGAGGTTTGTGGAGAAATTACTTTTTCTAATTCTCCCTTTTCATTTAAAAGGTATTTCTGAAAATTCCATTCGATCTGACTATCTGTTTTTTGATTCCAGAATTTATCAGTTAAAAACTGGTAAACATCATGTTTGTCTTCACCTTTTACAATGATTTTACCCATCATTTTGAAAGTTACTCCGTAGTTTTCAACACAAAATCGGGAAATATCTTCATTGCTTCCGGGTTCCTGCCCCATAAAATCATTACTTGGAAACCCAATGATTGCAAAATCTGAGTTTTTATAGGTGTCGTGTAATTCCTGAAGCTTTTCGTACTGAGGAGTCAGTCCACACTGAGATGCGGTATTCACAATCATTACTTTTTTACCTTCCAGACTTGAAAAATCAAAAGTTTCTCCCTTGATATCAGTCGCCATGAATTGGTGTATACTATTACTCATCTTTTTTGTTCAAATGTAAATCTTTTTAAAAGTTGAAACACAATTACAACTGGTCTTTACTTTAATTTATCAATTGTGGTTCTCACGACCTTACTATTCCAGTTAGCCGCTCTCATTTTTTTCATGACAATTTCGCCGTTAGAATCGATAAGATATGTAGTTGGCAGACTATTACTCATCAATGTTTCCGGAGGAGATGAGAGAAGATAATGTGGCGATATGCTGCTTTTTCTATCTATAAGAAATGCTCTCACCACAGCAGGGTCTTCAGAAGTTATGAAATAGAAGTCGATCTCATTTTTGTAGTCAGCATATAATTTTTCAAGATCTGGTAATTCTGCAATGCAAGGAGCACACCAAGTTGCCCAGTAGTTCACCAGCATTACTTTTCCTTTAGATTGTGATAAATTGATTTTATCTCCGTTATCATTTTTGAGGACCCAGTTGTAATTTTTCAACACCTGCCTTTCCCCTTCTTTGATCTCAGTTGGACTAAAAGCCACTATTCGATTCAACGTAATCTGAATGGGTTTACGAGTTTGAGGAATAATAATGAGAAGAAGTATACCCACAAATAAAATATTACTCCAGTGCTTTGACCAAAAACTTTGTTGTTGAGACATCTTTTTAATTAAAAAAGCCATCCGTTTTTTGCAGATGGCTTTCAGTTATGTATTCTTTTAGCTATATGCTAAGCATTGTTATTTTTCTTGATCATATTTAAAGCAGAGCCTTCCTTAAACCATCCAATTTGAGTCTCATTGTAAGTATGATTTGCTTTAATGGTATCTTTTTTACCATCAGCATGAACAATTTCGATAGTCAAAGGCTTATCTTCTGAGAAATCTTTAAGATCGATAAAGTTGAATGTATCGTCCTCCTGAATCAAATCATAATCGCTCTCATTATCAAATGTAATTCCGAGCATTCCCTGTTTCTTCAAATTAGTCTCGTGTATTCTCGCAAAAGACTTAACCAACACAACTCTTACACCAAGATGTCTAGGTTCCATTGCAGCATGTTCTCTTGAAGAACCTTCTCCGTAGTTATGATCACCAACCACTACTGTAGGTATTCCCTTTGCTTTATAAGCACGCTGTGTTTTAGGCACTGCATCATATTTGCCATCCAACTGACTTTTTACAAAGTTAGTCTTCATGTTGAACGCATTGACAGCTCCAATCAAACAGTTGTCTGAAATATTATCAAGATGCCCTCTGTATTTCAACCAGGGTCCAGCCATAGAAATATGGTCTGTTGTACATTTTCCGTGTGCCTTAATCAAAAGCTTAGCCCCAGTAAGGTTCTCACCGTCCCATGGCTCAAAAGGATCCAGTAATTGAATTCTATTAGAATTTGGATCTACCTTTACATCGATACTGCTCCCGTCTTCTTTAGGCGCTAAATAGCCATTATCTTCGACGTCAAACCCAAGTTCTGGTAGTTCAATACCCTGTGGAGCATCTAATTTGACTTCTTCTCCATCTTGGTTGATTAACGTGTCATTCATCGGATCGAAATCAAGTCGTCCAGAAATAGCGATTGCAGCTACCATTTCTGGTGATCCTACAAAGGCATGGGTATTTGGGTTTCCGTCTGCACGTTTAGAAAAGTTTCTGTTGAAAGAATGAACAATCGTGTTCTTTTCTTCGCCTTTTCTGTCACTTCTATCCCATTGCCCTATACATGGTCCACAGGCATTGGTAAATATAGTAGCACCAAGATCTTCAAAAACCTTGAGAAGACCATCGCGCTCTGCTGTAAATCTAATTTGTTCAGACCCAGGATTGATTCCAAAATCTGATTTTGGAATTAATTTCTTATCAACTGCTTGTTTAGCGATAGAAGCTGCTCTGGTCAAATCTTCATAAGAAGAGTTGGTACAAGAGCCGATTAGACCCCAATCTACTTTTATTGGCCAATCATTTTTCTTAGCTTTTTCACTAAGCTCACCTACCGGAGTGGCAAGATCTGGTGTAAATGGACCATTAAGGTGTGGTCTTAAAGTTGACAAATCAATTTCTATGACCTGGTCGAAGTATTGCTCTGGATTAGCATAAACCTCATCATCACCAGTCAAGTGTTCTCTTATTTTGTTTGCTTCGTCAGCAATTTCATTTCTATCGGTAGCTCTTAGGAAGCGCTCCATCGAGTCGTCGTATCCAAATGTAGAAGTAGTTGCTCCTATCTCTGCACCCATATTACAAATCGTCCCTTTACCGGTACAGGAAAGGTTTTTAGCTCCTTCTCCAAAATATTCTACAATACAACCAGTCCCACCTTTTACAGTGAGAATTTCTGCTACTTTCAGGATGACATCTTTGGCAGCTGTCCATCCCTGTGGTGCACCAGTCAGTTTTACACCTATAAGCTTAGGAAACTTAAGCTCCCACGGCATGCCTGCCATAACGTCTACAGCATCAGCCCCACCAACTCCTATAGCCACCATTCCTAAACCTCCAGCGTTTACCGTATGAGAATCGGTTCCAATCATCATTCCACCTGGAAATGCGTAGTTTTCTAAAACCACCTGGTGAATAATTCCTGCTCCTGGCTTCCAAAATCCAATACCATATTTACTAGATACAGACTCTAAGAAATCAAAAACTTCGTTACTGGTTTCATTAGCTTTCTGTAAATCCTTAGCGGCACCTTGCTTGGCTTGTATCAAGTGGTCACAATGCACTGTGGTAGGGACAGCTACATTGTCTTTACCAGCCTGCATGAATTGCAATAAAGCCATTTGCGCGGTGGCATCCTGACAAGCGATACGGTCTGGAGCAAAATCAACATAATCTTTTCCTCTGGTAAATTTTTGGTTTGGTTTATTCTCCCATAAGTGAGAGTAAAGAATTTTTTCTGAAAGTGTAAGTGGTTTACCAACTGTCTCGCGAGCTTTTTCAACCCGTTCTGACATTTGGCTATACACTTTTTTTATCATATCAATATCAAAAGCCATAGTATATAATTGTTTAGATTGCAAAAATAATGCTTTTGATTGAGTTTAGAAAATATGCAAGATTAAAGCGAAAATTCTATCAATTTTTCAGACTTACACTGTTTTTAATATACATAATTATCAAATTTACACTCTAAGTATAAGAAAATTGATAAATCAGCAAAAAGTAAGCGATAATTAAAGGCCAGTAAGATTTAAATAAAATAATTTAGACTGAATATCAATAATTCTAAAGCAACTTATAGATAATATCTTCTATTGAAATAGATTCTGCTTCAGCTTTATAATTTCTGACTACACGATGCCTTAAAATAGAAAGAGCTACTGCTTTAATATCTTCTATATCTGGAGAATACTTGCCCTTGGAAGCAGCAAATGACTTAGCTGCTAAAACCAGATTTTGTGAAGCTCGGGGACCTGCTCCCCAGTCTACATAAGTCTTAATAAATTCTGAACTGCCGTTTGCATTAGGTCTAGTTTTACCAACTAGTCCAACTGCGTATTCTATCACGTTATCAGCTACAGGCATTTTCCTAATCAGCTTTTGAATACTGATAATTTCTTCTGGGGAGAATAACGCATCGATGTGAATCTCTTTATTTTGAGTGGTTGCTTTTACAACATCCACCTCTTCTTGAAACGAAGGATAAGTAAGATTCACTTCGAACATAAAGCGATCCAATTGAGCTTCTGGTAAAGGATAAGTTCCTTCCTGCTCTATCGGATTTTGAGTCGCAAGAACAAAATAGGGACGAGAAAGTAAATAATTTTTTCCGCCAACAGTCACAGCTTTTTCCTGCATAGCTTCTAAAAGAGCTGCCTGGGTTTTCGGTGGTGTCCTGTTGATCTCATCGGCTAATAAAATGTTGGTAAACACAGGGCCTTTTAAGAATTTAAAGGCTCGGTTCTCATCCAAAATTTCAGAACCGATGATATCACTTGGCATCAAATCTGGAGTAAATTGGACTCTTTTAAACTCTAGGCCTAAAGCTTGTGATATCGTATTAACCATCAAAGTTTTAGCTAAGCCTGGTACACCCACTAATAAGGAATGTCCACCTGAAAATATGGATAACAGCAAGGTTTCAACTACTTTATCCTGGCCAACAATCACTTTAGCCACTTCAGTCTTAAGGCGATTGAATTTTTTTACAAATTCATCCAATTCAGCTACATCAGACATATTATTGTTTTATCCAGGATTTTGCAAAGCTACAGGCTCTGTAATCTCCGTTTATTTTGATGTAAGTATCTTTTACCTTGGTTTCTTTCCAGGCCTGAATTTCTTTCAACTTTTTTTGTTGTAAAGCTAGTTCTCTGATCCGCGTGTAATCTTCACTAAACTTAGCGATATGCTCTGGAATTTTTTTGGTAACCGTGATAATTTTAAAAAAGACCTTTGCCGTTCTAGGCTCAGAGTCTTTGATTACAGGTGAAACTTCATTTTCCTTAAGGTTTGAGACCTGATCGTAAATTGTAGGGTCGATTTTTGTCAACTCAAATCTTCGGTCTCCTGTCGCATTATTGATAAGCTGTCCCCCGCTTTCTCTGGTTTCTTTTTCATCAGAAACCTCTCTTGCAGCATCCCTGAAACTCACCTCGCCATTGACTATTTTTTCTCTCACCAATTCGATTTCTTTCTTAGCCTTTTCGATTGCCTCAGAACTGATTTCTGGATAAAGCAAAATATGTCTTACATCTACCTGCTGACCTCTGATTTTCTCAACAGTCAAAATATGCCAACCAAACTCTGTTTCAAAAGGCTTGCTAATTTCACCTTCCTGCAAACTAAAAGCAGCATCTTTGAATTCTTTTACAAAATTATCATCACGAGAAAGCGTTATTTTTCCGCCTTGGCTTTTAGACCCTCTATCTTCTGAATATAGGACAGCTTTTGTGGCGAAACTCCCTCCAGCTAAAACATCATCTCTAAAAGAATTTAATCTATCTATGACGGCTTGTTGCTCTTTTTCCCCCACTTCAGGTCTAACGATGATTTGTGCCAATTCGACTTCGTCACTTATCATAGGAATTTCATCTTCAGGAATAGCTTCAAAAAAATCTCTGGTTTCCTCTGGAGTAATTTCGACTTCATCTACTATAGACCCCTGCATTTCTTCGGCCAGCATTCTCTGAGTATTGATTTCATTAAGCTGTTCTCTTAATTCATCTTCAGTATCGATTTTATAAAAGCTCAACAAGAGTTCCATACTTCCTACCTGGCTCACAAACTGATCTATTTGTTGATCTGTAAAGCTCTCCACTCTTGCCGGATTGAAAGGTAAACTATCTTGTGTTGCATGGTGAGCAAATAATTTATTTTCCATAATTGTTTCGGCCACATCACAGTAAGATATATCACCAATTTCCTGGTTGGTCATGTCGATGTAAGCTTTAGAAATATCACTCTCCAACACCAAGTAATCTCCTACAACTGCCGCTACACCATCAATTTTAACTCGTCCATCTTTAGTAACTTTCGTAGCTTCCAAAATTTCTTTACTAAAATCGGAGTCCTTCAAAAGGTTATCCTTTTCATCAATTGTAACCTGTGCAACACTACCAAGACTCATCAGAAAGAGACTTAGAAATAGTGTTTTATTAATAGATTTCAAATTCATCATTTTTTGTAGCATCTTTTGTAATCTCTTTTTCAATTTGTATTGAAATATTTATTTTCTTTCGATTGATGAGTATTTGATCAATCGTTGGTCTTATATAACTTAATGGCGCCTGTTCATTTCTCTTAAGTATCGATTTACTATAAATATAAAAAACATTCTGGTCGTTTTCTGTCTCAATAAAATGATTTGGTTTAAGCAACTCAGATTTATCAATCACAATGTCTTTGCTGTCTTTAAATTCATTTACAACATCAGAAGCTCTTAACCATATCGAGTCATTTAAAGATAAGGATTTGAATTCCAAAGATTTCTCCTGCAATGATAGCATATCTTCAGGATTAAAACGTAGGAATTGACGTTTTATGTCTCTCAAAGACTTCATTTTTTTGTCCATTTGCAAATAGCGCAGTTGGACCAAGTCTTCATTCAATTTGAAGTTGTCTTTATTGGCTTCATAATAATTTACAACCTCCATTGAGTCTACAGCTTTTTCGATTTGTCTCTCTATCAAAGCATCCTTATATGCCTTTTTGAATAGTTGCTCTTCATATTTCCTAGAAAGAGCTTTAAATTCATTTTGCTGCTCTACCGGTAGATTAAGCTTGGCTCTGTCAAGTAACAATTTATCTGTAGCCCAGTTCCTGATGTAGGATTTAGCCGCGATTGTGCTGTCCTCTACTGAAAGGTTTTCAGATATGTGTTCATCAAGTTCTTCAAAAGTTAAGTAATGGTTATTTACTCTTGCTACAAATTGCGTTGCATCCTTTTCTGGAAATAAAGAACAGGACCAAAAAAGCAATATTAGTAACAAGTATATCAGGACATTATTATTCAAACTGCTGCTTTAATTTTTGAAATACATCTTCATTTACATTGACATCGTATTGCTCTCTCAATGCAACGACCAGTTGAGTTTCTTTGTTGTCCTGAAGCTTACTTATAATTTTACCTCTAACCTCTTCAAAGGATAAAGCCTTCTCAGGTTTTATTTTACTTACATTCATAAAAAGAAATTGGCCAGAATGTTTGTAAATCTTGCTTAGGCCTTGTTTAGGACTAAAGTTCTTGGGAAGCTTTGAGGATTTATTTTCTAATGAAACTTTTTCTAAGATGATATCTTGTGGTATCTGCTGAGGCATAGTATCGTTTTCTGCCAAACGTTTAAGGCTAGACCTGAAGTTTTTTAATGATTTCTTACTTTTTGAGGTGAATAGTTCTCCCTCAATCATCTCTGGAGTAGTGAATTCTTCCCTATACTTTTTGAAGTATTTTTTTTGAGACACACTGTCTTGAGATACAGTCTCCCATACTTTGGCCGTCATATAGTCAAAGATCAATATACCATCTTTATATTCTTTTATCTTGTTTCCAAACTCCTTATCTATAGTTGGTAATTTCGATTTATGGTATGAAAGTAATTCTCTATATATCAAATCATCTAAGGCATTTTCTAAAACGATTTTATGATCTGGTAATTTTGTCAATTTGCGTTGCTTTTTTTCTAAAAACTCACCAAATACATTATAACTAATCTTTTTTTCATCAATAGTGAAAATAGCTTTTTCAGATAAACTATCCTCGGGTTGGTATCTCCATTTTCCTTGTGAAAATGAATCGTCAGTCAAATTGAGAAAGTAATTTTTAGCCTTTTGATTTACCTCAACGTCATAAAGCTTTTCAAGGCTCTTTTTTATATTTTTTACTAATATTTTTGATCTAGATGATGCCTTTAACCTCCTCTTTAAATCTTCTTTTATCTCTTCGTAGGATTCCAGAGGAATAATTTCAATTAACTTAACGATGTGCCATCCAAATCTGGTTTTAAACGGTTGTGTATAATCGCCTACTTCATCAAGTTTATACGACTCGTTTTCATAAATTTTAGAATTGAGCCCACCTATTCCAAAAGGAGTCAAGTATCCTCCATTACTAGCTGAATTTGGATCTTGGCTGTAAGTTTTTGCAAGCACATGAAAATCTTCTCCTTGTTTTAAGCGATCGTAAATCTTATGAATCCTTAATTCTGGATCTTCTAAAGAATCGCTTGGAAGAAGCATTATATGGGCTGTTTTCAGCTTTCCTTTTGATGGTCGCTCTCCTGTCTTTTTGATAATATGATATCCATAACTCGTTCGTACTGGATCAGAAACTTCACCCACGTCTAAAGCATAAGCAGCTTCTTCGAATTCATAAACCATCTTAAAAGTATTAAACCAGTTCAAATCACCACCGTTTTGTTTTGCCGACGGATCTTCAGAATAAGTTCTCGCTAAACTTTCAAAATCTTCGCCATCAATAAGGCGTTGTTTCACCATCAATGCCTTTTGATAGATCGCTGTAGTATCCTGCTCATATTGAGGGACATTAAGAAGGATATGACTAGCTCTCACCTCGGTCTTAGTCCTATCGTAGGTTTCTTTTACCATGGCTTCAGTTACATCTCCATTAGAAATATAATTATCTGCAATTTGTTTATAATAACGATTAAATTCCTTTCTAAAAGATGGAAGTGTATCAAGTTGCTCATCATATGCAGACTTCAATTTTAGCTGAAAATTGATATAACGCTCTAAATGAGTTTCAAGAGACTCTGAATCTGAAGATATTAACTCTGAATTTTTTTGATAGGACCGAACAAAACCTTCCACAGAATATTCTTGATCACCTATCGTAAAAAGTATGGCTTGATCTGTCTGACCAATAGAAATTGAAACAAAGCATAAAAAAGTTATGCAACAACTAAAAAGTGACTTCATTTTTGATTTTTATGAGAACAAAAGTAAGAAAAATGCAAATGCATACAATGTTTAAGTTTCTATAAAAAATTAGGGCTAACACCTGTATAATTAGGAATTACATTTAAAATTGTAATATGAAATATTTGACTGAGATCATTATTAATAAACCAAGAGAAGAGATCATTGAGACGTTTGAAGATTCCAGCTTACTCCCACATTGGCAAAGAGGATTAAAACGAACCCGAGTCATCAGTGGTCAAGATGGAGAAGTCGGAAGCAAGCGTAAGCTTTACATCACAATGGAGGGACAGAACATCAAAATGACAGAAACCATCATCAAGAAGGATTTACCTCATGAGTGGCATGGGAAATACAAGGCTAAAGGTATGGAAAGCCTTCAGAAAAATTATTTTGAAGCTTTAAATGAAAAGGAGACTAAATGGACCTGTTATAGCGAATTCAAGTTTTCTGGATTCATGAAATTGGTAAGTAAACTACTGCCCGATATCTTCAAAAAAAGATCAAAACTTGTACAACAAGATTTCAAAGCTTTTATCGAAGAAGGTAAGAGTGTGAAAACAAACTAAGTAAGATTTGATTTATAATTAATATTGACTTTATTTGTAAAAAAATTATTGAAATGAAATACCTAGTCAGCATTGTATTGCTAACATTAAGTTTAAGTTCTTTTTCCCAAACCAAAGTAGGAACCGTCAACAATGAATACATTTTATCTCAAATGCCAGAGATCAAAGAAGTAGAAGAAAAACTCAAAGCCTATAGTGAAAAACTTGATAGCACTATTCAGTCCAAGTACCAGGCTTATCAGGAAGTTGTAGCCGAATATAATGAGAAAGAAAAGGAAGGGATGAATGATGTCATGAAGAAAATCAAGCAAAATGAAATTGTAGATTTAGAAGAAGATTTGAAAAAATTGCAACAAAATTCATCGCAAATGCTTCAAATTCAACAAGATGAATATCTAAGACCACTTTACAATAAAATAGGTATTGCGATAGAGGCAATTGTAAAAGAAGAGGGATTTACCCAAATTTTTGATGAAAACAACAGCATCATCTACATAGATCCAAAATTTGACATCACTCTTAAAACGTTAGACAAACTTGGAATTGAAGTTGAAGAAAATGCTTCAGAAGTTGTTCCCGAAGAAAATTCTGGAAACTAACCTAAGATCCCATTTATTATTTACAAAAAAAGCTCGAAACTAGATTTCGAGCTTTTTTATGTATCTTATGAACCCTAATTATCGACTATAATTTGGTGCTTCCTTAGTAATAGAGACGCTATGAGGGTGACTCTCCATCACGCCTGAAGCTGTAATTTGAACAAATTCACCTTTATCCTTTAAATTTTGAATGTCTTTTGCTCCACAATACCCCATTCCAGCTCTAAGCCCACCGATAAATTGAACCATGCTTTCTACCAGTTCTCCTTTGTAAGGCACACGACCTACAATTCCTTCTGGAACTAATTTTTTGATATCGTCCTCTACATCTTGGAAATATCTATCTTTTGAGCCTTTGTCCATAGCTTCAATGGAGCCCATTCCTCGATAAGACTTAAATTTTCGGCCTTCATAAATAATAGTTTCTCCTGGAGATTCTTTAGTACCAGCCAATAGCGAACCTAACATTACACAATCTGCTCCACCCGCTATGGCTTTAGGGATATCGCCTGTATACCGAATACCACCATCTGCTATCACAGGAACGCCAGAGCCTTTAATTGCCTCTGCTACTTCCATAACAGCAGATAACTGAGGAAAACCAACCCCAGCTACAATCCTTGTTGTACATATCGATCCTGGGCCAACACCAACTTTTACGGCGTCTGCGCCAGCATCTACGAGGTATTTTGCTGCATTTGCTGTAGCTATATTACCTACCACAACATCGAGTTTTGGAAATTCTTTTTTTATAAGTTTTAAAACATCAACTACCCCTTTGGTATGACCATGTGCTGTGTCTATGACAACAGCATCAACTCCAGCATTAACCAACGCAGAAGCACGATCAACAATATCATGGGTGACACCTAAAGCAGCTGCAACTCTTAAACGACCATATTCATCTTTGTTAGCTGAAGGTTTTTGAGTAAGCTTTGTAATATCTCTAAAGGTGATTAAACCCACTAGTTTATTCTGACCGTCAACTACAGGAAGTTTTTCAATTTTATGACGCTGGAGCACTACTTCTGCTTCTTTGAGAGAGGTACCTTCGCCTACAGTTACCAGGTTTTCTGTCGTCATAACCTCTTTAATGGGGCGGTCATTTTTTTGTTCAAAACGCAAATCGCGATTGGTCACAATACCAATTAATCTATTGAGATCGTCTACGATAGGAATTCCGCCTATACTGTGTTCTCTCATGCTATCATTAGCGTCCTTTACAGTTGCAGTAATGGGCAGAGTTACTGGGTCTATAATCATTCCACTTTCGGCACGTTTTACTCGTCGCACTTTCAGGGCTTGCTCTTCGATAGTCATGTTTTTATGAAGAACACCAATACCTCCTTCCTGAGCAATCGCAATGGCCATTCTGGATTCTGTTACCGTATCCATGGCAGCAGAAACTATTGGAACATTTAAGGAAATATTTTTAGTGAATTTACTCTGGATACTTACCGTTCTGGGAAGAACATCAGAATATGCTGGAACTAGAAGAACATCGTCGTAAGTAAGACCAAGTCCTTTGACTTTTGAGTTTGTCATTGCAATTAGATTTAATTGCGTGCAAATATACGTCAATTGTAGTTAAGCGACTTCGACTTTAAGGTTTAGTTTAGAAGATGGAAGATTAAATTACAAGTTTAATAAACGACAGTCAACCTTTTAAAATACAATTACATATTTAATAATGGAGCCTACTGCGTGAGGGATTGTAGCGGTTACCCCGTCCCCCAAAGCTTTGGGTAAGGAGTAATAGCGAAAAGCCCGACCCCCCAACGCCTTTGGGGGGACACGCCCTCATAAAATTAAACTATCCCTAATCGCTACCCCTCTTGGGATAAGCGATACGCACACATTCCCATCAAAATGGGAATGTGGCTTTTTGCTTACATATTGCGACGGTACTGTCCACCAACTTCAAATAAAGCTTCGGTAATTTGACCTAAGGAACAATACTTAGTAGCTTCCATTAATTCTTCGAAGATATTTTCGTTTTTAATAGCGGCTTCCTGGATGCGTTTTAGGTTTTTATGCGCCGTGTTTTCATACACCTTATGCAATTTCCCTAATGTATTGATCTGAAACTCTTTCTCTTCCTCTGTCGCACGAATGACCTCTCTTGGTTTCACTGTTGGAGACCCTTTGGAACTTAAAAAGGTATTCACACCAATGATTGGAAATTCACCGGTATGTTTTAAGGTTTCATAGTGAAGACTCTCTTCCTGTATTTTACTTCGTTGGTACATGGTTTCCATAGCACCTAATACGCCGCCTCGCTCTGTAAGACGATCGAATTCTAGCAACACTGCTTCTTCTACCAGATCTGTCAATTCTTCAATAATGAATGATCCCTGAATAGGGTTTTCGTTTTTAGCCAGACCCAATTCTTTATTAATGATTAGCTGAATCGCCATCGCCCTTCTCACTGATTCTTCGGTTGGTGTGGTTATCGCCTCATCGTAAGCATTCGTATGTAACGAATTACAGTTGTCATATATGGCGTAAAGCGCTTGTAGGGTAGTTCGAATATCGTTGAAATCTATTTCCTGAGCGTGAAGTGATCTACCTGAGGTTTGTATGTGGTATTTCAACATTTGAGCTCTGGAGTTGGCCCCATACTTATCTTTCATCGCTTTGGACCAGATACGTCTGGCCACTCTTCCTATGACTGCGTATTCTGGATCTATTCCGTTAGAGAAAAAGAAGCTTAAATTAGGACCAAATTTATTGATATCCATCCCTCTACTTAAGTAATATTCTACATATGTAAACCCATTGGATAAGGTTAAAGCCAACTGGGTAATAGGATTAGCCCCCGCCTCTGCAATATGATATCCTGAAATAGAAACCGAATAGAAATTTCTAACTTTATTGTCGATGAAATATTCCTGAACATCACCCATCAGGCGGATGGCAAATTCTGTAGAGAATATGCAGGTATTTTGTGCCTGATCTTCTTTGAGAATATCAGCTTGTACAGTTCCTCTAACGACAGCAATAGTTTCTTGCTTAATTTTATTGTAAACCTCTTGAGGCAAGACCATGTCTCCTGTCACTCCAAGCAACATCAAGCCAAGGCCATTGTTACCTTCTGGAAGGTCGCCCCTGTAGGTTGGTCGTTCACTGCCATTCTCTTTATAAATTTTCTTAATCTTAGCTTCTACGTCTTTTTCTAGATTGTTCTCCTTGATATACTTTTCACATTGCTGATCTATAGCCGCATTCATAAAAAAACCAAGTAACATCGGTGCCGGACCATTAATGGTCATACTTACAGATGTCATGGCATCGGCCAAATCGAATCCTGAATAGAGTTTTTTGGCATCATCTAGACAACAGATGGATACACCAGCATTTCCTATTTTACCGTAAATGTCTGGCCTGTGGTCTGGGTCATTACCATATAGGGTGACAGAATCAAAGGCTGTAGATAAACGCTTAGCTGGCAGGCCAGCACTTACATAATGAAACCTTCGGTTAGTCCTTTCTGGACCGCCTTCACCAGCAAACATTCTGGTTGGATCTTCTCCAGTTCTCTTGAATGGATACAAACCAGCTGTATAAGGGAATTCTCCCGGAACATTTTCCTGCAACAACCACTTTAATAAATCCCCCCAAGCCTTGTACTTCGGCAAGGCAACCTTTGGAATCTTAGTGTGTGACAAAGATTCTGTATGCGTGTCAATTTTAATTTCTTTATCTCTTACTTTAAAGGTATACACATCATCTGTGTACTTCTGGACGACATTTTCCCAGTCTAATATTTTCTCCCAGTTATAAGGGTCAAAATCCATTTTAACGCGATCAAACTCTTTTTTTAGAAGCTCAACCAAAGTTTGGTTGTCTGATGTAGTCACTTCCTTCAAGTGCTCTTCTTCGATACCATTTTTATCTAGCTTGAGTTTTGTTTCAGTTGTACTTTCCAGAGTTTTATAAATGCCATAGAGCTTCTGAGCGACATCGACTTGAGCATTTACCTTCTGATCGTAAGATCTGTTATTTTCTGATATTTCAGACAAATATCGTGTTCTGGCAGGTGGTATAACAAAAATCTTCTCTGACATCTCATCGGTAATTTGGTAATCACTTTTGAGCGTTGTTGATGTTTTTTCTGAGAGTTGATCCATGATTCTTTTGTAAAGAATATTCATTCCAGGATCGTTAAACTGAGACGCAATGGTTCCATAAACCGGCAAGCTTTCTGGTTTGGCGTCCCACAAATTATGATTGCGTTGATACTGCTTTTTGACATCCCTTAAAGCATCTTTAGCTCCACGCTTATCAAATTTATTGATGGCTACCAGGTCAGCAAAATCAAGCATATCAATTTTCTCCAACTGCGTAGCTGCACCAAATTCTGGAGTCATGACGTATAAAGAAACATCAGAATGATCTAAAATTTCAGTATCACTTTGACCAATACCAGAGGTTTCCAAAATAATGAGATCATAATTTGCAGCTTTTAAGACTTCAACAGCTTCCTGGACGTATTTGGATAAGGCTAAGTTGGATTGGCGGGTCGCAAGCGAACGCATGTACACACGTGGAGAGTTGATCGCATTCATACGTATTCTATCTCCTAGAAGAGCGCCGCCCGTTTTTCTTTTAGAAGGATCAACTGAAATGATTCCGATTTGTTTATCCTCAAAATCCACTAAAAATCGGCGAACAAGCTCATCGACTAAAGAAGATTTTCCAGAACCACCTGTTCCTGTAATTCCTAAAACAGGAACTTCATTTTTATTATTTTTTTGAATAGGCTCAAAAACATTCAAAAATTCGTCATGTCTGTTTTCTGCTATAGAAATCAGCCTGGCAATGGTATTTACATCCTTATGATCGAGATTTTCCTTTGTTTTTTTGGGAGCTTTCAATTCTGGAGTAACAAAATCGGCCTGCATGACCAAATCATTGATCATGCCCTGAAGTCCCATTTCACGACCATCGTCAGGAGAGTAAATTCTAGTAATTCCATAAGCCATTAACTCTTCGATCTCTTCTGTCAGAATTACACCTCCACCACCACCAAAAATTTTGATGTGACCTGCGTCTTTCTCCTGAAGTAAATCATACATGTATTTAAAATACTCATTATGACCACCTTGATAGGAGGTCATTGCAATGGCATTCACATCTTCCTGAATAGCAGTATTGACCACTTCTTCAACACTCCTGTCGTGACCGAGGTGAATAACCTCAACACCAGTAGACTGTATGATACGACGCATGACGTTGATAGAAGCATCATGCCCATCGAATAATGAGGCGGCAGTTACAATTCGTATTTGATTTTTAGGTGTATATGGTTTTTGTTGCTCCATTGTAGGTTTGAATTATAAATAATTTTCGAGGCGTGAAATTACGAAATATTCAATTTAAAGCTTAAGATTTAAGCTTAGAATAACGAAAAGATGAGCAGTAGTTTTTCAAAGCCTTTATATTTACAAATTGATAAATCATAATTATGAAACGTTACTTTGTTCTAATATTCTTTATCCTATGTTCCAGTTCCTGTGCAGAACTTCAACAGGTCTCAAGAGAAATTGCCAGTTCCAGGAATATAAGTGAGCAAACGATTGCAGACGGACTCCAACAAGCCTTAACTAAAGGTGTAGAAATACAGGTGACCAAACTTACCAGAGAAAACGGTTTCTATAACAATCCATTGGTCAAAATCGGACTTCCAAAAGAATTAGCCGAGATAGAAAGCACATTGAGAAACCTAGGCTTAAACAACTTGGCCGATGAAGGTATAAAAGCACTGAATACCACAGCTCAAAAGGCTGTTAATGAAGCTACTCCTATTTTCATTTCTGCAATTCAACAAATGACCTTTGAAGATTCTAAAGCTATATTATTAGGAGATAATACGGCGGCAACAACTTACCTCAAAGAGAAAACACAAGACGAATTATATGCAAAATTTGAACCTGTAATTCAGGATAACTTCGAAAAAGTAGGGGCAGATAACATTTGGAAAACGCTCATAGAAAAATATAATCAAGTTCCTTTTACAGAGAATGTAAATACTGATCTTACAGATTATGTAACTTCTCAAGCCTTAAAGGGAGTATTTAAAATGATAGAAGTGGAAGAAATCGATATTCGAACAAATATCAACGAAAGAAGCACGCAGCTACTAAGGCAGGTTTTTGCTCTGCAGGACTAAGCTTGATCTAAGGATAAGTTGGCAGGCTGATCTAAGCTTTTGATAAATTCGATCACTTTTGCATTGAATACCTTAGGTTGCTCAACATTTACGACGTGGCCACAATTTTTTAAAACAAATAGTCTGGCTTCCTGATGGGTTTCAGAAATCTTTTTCACAGCTGGCAGAAACAGATAATCCTGCTCTCCCATCAGATAAAATGATGGTATACTAATTGACTTTTGTCTAAAGAATTTTAGCAATGGGTTTATTTCTGAGGTGAGTTTAAACCAGCGAATAAATTCTTTTTGGTATAACTTTTTAGCCTCATTAACAAAAAGGTTTCTGGATTTCTTATGATTTCGTCTTGGCATGATTATGAATGCAAACAATTTATATAATATCATGTAAGGAACCACCGATTTAAAGATTACGCCTACATTCATTAAAAATCTTGACCTGACATTCATCTTCATGATGGCACCACCCATAATCATACTGGACACTCGATCGGGATAATTTTCGGCCAGATTTCTTATTAAAATAGTCCCTAGAGATATGCCAACAAAATGAGATTTTTGAACTTCATTCCTGTCTAAAACTTCCATGATATCATCTGTAATAGCATCAAAAGTGTAATTTTCATCCAAAGAATCCTGTAACTTTGGATTGGAATTCCCGTGGCCTCTAAGATCTAAAAGCAAAATGTTGAAATGGGATTTAAAAGCTCTGAGTTGCTTAAACCATATTGATGAGCTTCCACCAGCACCATGAACAAAAGTCACCCACTGCGTAGAGGTTTTATGACGATATGTAGTGTGGTGGATCAAATTTTTTCTTGTAAATATACACACTTATCTGCTATTGCTTGGAAAACTCATAAAACCTATAAAAAATTTATAATTTGTCTCTCAAATCTCTAAAGTATTCCATCGCTTTAAGTAAACGTGTTCCGTACCAGCTAAAATATTCTCCATCGACAATTTTAATTTTTGAAGCTTCTAAGGGAAGTTCTTTTTTGTGTTTAGTTTCAAAAGGAAAAGGCTCTGACGATAAAAACACATAGTCGACCTCTGGGAGATGGTCTAAGTTTACAACAGGATACCTGGGCGAAGAACCAAAGACATTTTCAAAATTATTCAGTTCTAACATATAATGTATGAATGTGGAATCACCTGCAACCATCCAGGGGTTTCTCCAGATGAAATAAGCCACCTTTAGCTTTGGCGCTTCTCTCATTTCATTTTTAAAGCTTTCATAGCTGGACCTTAAGTCAGTGATGAGTTTTGAACTACAATCACCTATTTCGAAGATGGAGTTTAAATCACGAATAAGTTCGATAAGGTGACCAATAGATTTGATATCACTGACGTATACAGGACAGAATTCAGCTAAGGCTTGAACATCGTCTAGCTCATTTTCTTCTTGGTTGGCTATAATTAAATCTGGTTGTAAATCTTTTACTTTAGCTGTCTTTACAGTTTTTGTTCCACCAATTACGGAAACTGTTTTTCTAATGTAGTCTGGATGAACACAAAATTTTGTGACTCCAATCAATTTTTTTTCCAGCCCTAAATCTACGAGCAGCTCTGTTAAGCTGGGAACCAAACACACTATACGTTTAGGTGGTTTGGAGATATGCAATGTTCTCTTTAATTGATCCTGCATGATAGTATTATTATCCGGTTCAAATATATTGTAGAAAAATGACTTTAAATTCTATTGCTTTTGAAACAATAAGCATAAATTAAAAAAACAAAGGCTTTTCTCATCGGATAGATTTAAGTTATCAAACATCTTTAAAAATTTATAAACAAAAAAACCCTGAAATTGCTTTCAGGGTTGTCTTGAAAAATGTTTTGATTATGCCGATGGCGCCCAAGATGCACAGAGCATTCCCGGTGCAGCTTTACTTGGATGTGCGCAAGAATCTGTTTCGTGCTTTTTGCAATTTGTACAGCTTCTTTCATTTTTTAATTCAGCTTTCATGTTAAACTGATCACAGGTATATTTTTGAGATACCAGCACTTCATGTTTACTACAAAATGTTTTCTCAACCAGGTTTGTACAATTACTGCAGTTGTTTGCAAATCTAATAGCCATAATATTTAGGTTTTTAATTAATATCAAATTCTTAATCTAAGATATGTAGAAAAAGAGTTGATACTGTTAAAACATAGCAAAATCGGCACAATACATCTTTGGACTGATTAAAAATAAAAAAGCATCTGTGTGAAACAGATGCTTTTAAATTGCGATAAAAATTAAACTTATTTTACTTGGTCGACGACTGCTTTAAACGCTTCTGGATTGTTCATAGCTAAATCTGCTAGAACTTTTCTATTCAATTCGATATTATGAGCTTTTACTTTACCCATAAATTGAGAATAGGACATTCCGTGAAGTCTCGCTGCTGCGTTGATTCTAATGATCCAAAGTGATCTGAAATTTCTTTTCTTGGTTTTACGGTCTCTGTAAGCATATAACATTGCTTTTTCGACTGCATTTTTAGCTACTGTCCAAACGTTTTTACGACGTCCGTAGTAACCTTTAGCTTGCTTCATTATTTTTTTTCGTCTTGCTCTGGAAGCGACAGAATTTGTTGATCTTGGCATAATTTAAAGTTTTTTGTAGTAGGCAGTTATTGATAACATTTTATGAGCCTAACTCCATGGATTAATAATTAACCTTGTTTGCTTATTTTAAGCGTAATTGAGTTTTGATGCTATGCTCGTCTGCTTTATGAACTAAAGTATCGTGAGTTAACTTCAACTTTCTCTTTTTTGACTTTTTAGTCAAAATGTGACTTTTAAATGCGTGTTTACGTTTTATCTTACCTGTTCCAGTAAGTTTAAAGCGCTTTTTTGCACTCGATTTGGTTTTCATTTTAGGCATTTGGATCTATATTTAGGATTATCGCAATTATTTTTTAGAAATTGGAGAAAGCATCATTATCATTCGCTTTCCTTCCAATTTTGGCATTTGCTCTACTTTGGCTAAATCTTCAAGATCTTGAGCTAGCCTCAAGAGCAAAATCTGACCTTTATCTTTAAAGACAATAGAACGACCTTTGAAAAAGACAAAGGCTTTTAACTTAGCACCATCTTTCAAGAATTTTTCAGCATTTTTCTTTTTGAATTCGTAATCATGATCATCTGTATTAGGACCAAAACGAATTTCTTTCACAACAACCTGGGTTGTTTTCTTTTTAAGTTCTTTTTCTCTTTTTTTCTGTTCGTACAAGAACTTCTTGTAATCCATAACTTTACAAACAGGCGGATCTGCTTTAGGAGATATTTCTACCAAATCAAGTTCCTGTTCTTCAGCTATAGCTAAAGCGTCTTTGAGTGAATAGATATCAACTTTTACATTATCCCCAACGACACGAACCTTAGAAGCTCTGATCTTGTCATTTATCTTATGAGGATTTTCTTTAATCTGCCTCGGTGCTTGTCTTGATTTTTTTCTACGTATTGCTATGGCTACTAATTTTTAAATTAAACTTCAAATTTATAAATTTCTTTATCAATCTCTGCATCAATTAATTTTGCAAAGCTTTCAATAGGCATTTCACCTAAATCATCTCCCCCATGTTTTCTTACTGAAACTGTTCCATTCTGTACTTCAGTTTCACCAACGATTAACATGTAAGGTACTTTGTTCATCTCGGCTTCACGGATTTTCTTACCCATGGTCTCTCCTCGATTATCAAATGTGGCGCGAATTTCGTGATTTTTCAGTGAATTTAAAACTTTTTTGGAATAATTTTCATATTTCTCACTGATTGATAGGATGGTAGCTTGTTCTGGCATGAGCCACATTGGGAAGTTTCCGCCAGTATGCTCAAGTAATATCGCTATAAATCGCTCTAAGCTGCCAAAAGGCGCTCTGTGTATCATGACTGGCCTGTGCATTTCATTATCACTGCCTTTATACTCCAGCTCAAATCGCTCTGGAAGGTTATAATCCACTTGAATCGTTCCCAGTTGCCATTGTCTTCCTAATGCATCCTTAACCATAAAGTCTAACTTTGGACCATAAAAGGCAGCCTCTCCGGTTTCTACCTTATAATTTAAGCCTTTTTCTTCTGCAGCATTCAGAATGGCAGATTCTGCTTTTTTCCAATTATCATCAGAACCGATGTATTTACCTGGATTATCTGGATCTCTCAAAGATACCTGAGCTGTAAAGTTTTCGAATCCTAAGGAGCCAAAGACATATAACACCAGGTCAATAACCTTTTTAAATTCCTCATCCAGTTGTTCTGGAGTACAAAAAATGTGAGCATCATCCTGAGTAAACCCTCTTACACGAGTGAGGCCATGTAATTCTCCACTTTGTTCATAACGGTAAACAGTTCCAAATTCAGCATAACGCTGGGGCAAATCTCTATAACTCCAGGCCTGAGCATTGAATATCTCGCAGTGGTGCGGACAATTCATCGGTTTTAATAAGTACTCTTCACCATCCTGTGGTGTTTTTATAGGCTGAAAACTGTCTTCTCCATATTTTTGGAAATGACCAGAAGTCATGTACAATTCTTTTTGCCCAATATGTGGTGAAACTACCTGCTCATATCCTGCAATCTCTTGAGCCTCCTTCAAAAAGCTTTCCAGACGATCTCTTAGCGCAGCTCCCTTAGGTAGCCACAATGGCAATCCCTGCCCTACTTTTTGAGAAAAGGTAAACAGCTTTAGTTCCTTTCCTAACTTTCTGTGATCGCGTTTTTTGGCTTCCTCTAAAAGCTCTAAATAAGCTTTTAAGTCTTTTTGTTTAGGGAAGGAAATACCGTAAATCCTGGTTAGCTGAGGATTATTTTCATCACCTCTCCAGTAAGCTCCGGCAATATTCATCAGCTTAACTGCTTTGATGAATCCCGTGTTTGGAATATGTCCTCCACGACATAAATCGGTAAAGTCGTCATGGTCGCAAAAGGTAATTTCACCATCTTCCAGATTCTCGATCAATTCAACCTTGTAGGGATTGCTTTCGGCTTTATAATGCTCCAAAGCTTCAGCTTTTGAAACTTCACGCATCTCAAAGTCATGTTTCCCTCTTGCCAGTTCCAACATTTTAGCTTCTATCTTCTGGAAATCATGTTCTGAAATAACTTCTCCATTTAAATCTAAATCATAATAGAATCCATTATCGATAGAAGGTCCAATAGTAAGCTTTACATCAGGATACAATTTCTGAACAGCCTGAGCCAAAACGTGAGCAGTCGAATGCCAAAAGGCCTGTTTTCCTTCTTCATCATTGAATGTCAACAGTACCAAATTACCATCATTTTGAAGCGGTGTGGTGGTTTCTACAACTGTATCATTAAATTTTGCAGAAATCACATTTCTGGCTAAGCCAGAACTTATACTTTGCGCCACATCCATAGGGGTTGACCCCTTCTCGTATTGCTTTACACTTCCATCGGGTAAGGTAATATTGATCATTGAATTTTATTTTAAAGCAAAGATACTAGCTTAATATTTGTTTGCAACAGTAAATTCTAATTGTTTGGCTGTGTAGGACCACAAAAAAACCACTTCAATTGAAGTGGTTTTTAGATTGAAATATCTGTAGCACTACTTGATCATTTTGAAACTTCGGTCTACAAAATTGGTCAATTCCTCGCCTTTCAATAAGTTTTGAGATAGCAGAGCTAAATCCAAAGTTTGCTTGATAAGCGTTTCTTTTTTAGAATCTTCCTTAGCTTTTAGAATTTTGGAAATCAAAGGATTATTGGTATTCACTACCAGATTATACATTTCTGGCATGTTGCCCATACCAAACATGCCTCCACCTCCGGTTTGTTGCATCTCCTTCATTCTTCTCATAAATTCTGGCTGAGTAATCATCACAGGTGCTGTGTCAGAATCTAAAGCTTCAAGCTGAACCGTATATTTCTCTTTAGGAACTACAGATTCGAAACTGGTTTTTACGGTTTCTTTTTCTTCATCAGAAAGTTTAGATACCTGCTCTGTTTCTTTTTTGATTAAATTACCGACGTGGTCACTGTCTACTCTTACAAATGATACTTTCTGCTCATTCTCCTGCTCTAATTTTTGGATCAAGTGCGATACTATAGGTGAATCCAACAGAAGTACTTTATAACCTTTATCATTAGCTCGCTTGATATAGCTATGCTGCTCATCTTTGTTAGAGGCATATAAGACAACTAGCTTACCATCTTTATCTGTTTGTAGCTCAGTGATATCATTTTTAAGCTCATCAAAAGTGTAGAATTTATTATCTGTGGTAGGATATAAAGCAAATTTTTGAGCTTTTTCAAAGAATTTATCTTCAGATAACATTCCGTATTCTATAACAACTTTTATATCGTTCCATTTACTTTCAAAATCTTCTCTGTTATCATTAAAGAGCGATTTTAATTTATCGGCCACTTTTCTAGTGATGTAGCTGGAAATCTTTTTCACGGCGCCATCAGCCTGCAGATAAGATCTTGAAACATTTAGTGGAATATCTGGCGAATCGATTACCCCTTTCAACATCGTTAAGAACTCAGGCACAATACCTTCCACATTATCTGTTACAAATACTTGGTTTTGATAGAGTTGAATTTTATCCTTTTGAATGGATAAATCGTTGGTCAATTTAGGGAAATATAATATCCCTGTCAGGTTAAAAGGATAGTCTACATTGAGATGTATATGAAATAAAGGTTCTTCAAACTGAGTTGGATACAATTCTCTGTAAAACGAATTATAATCTGTTTCTTCAAGTTCTGAAGGTTGTTTGGTCCAGGCTGGTTCTGGATTATTGATAATATTATCTACAGTAACTTTTTTTGGTTCTTCGTCTTCTTTGGCATCTTCAACTTTAGGAAGTTCTTTTTCTTTAGTTCCAAACTTAATTGGCACGGGCATAAACTTGTTGTATTTAACTAACAACTCGTTAATTCTATGATCTTCTAAAAATTCTTTTTCATCATCATTGATGTGCAGAATAATTTCAGTACCTCTGTCAGTTTTATCACAATCTTCCAAGGTAAACTGAGTCGTCCCTTCACAAGTCCAATGTGCCGCTGGTTCATCCTTCCAGGATTTTGTTTTAATTTCAACTTTACTGGCTACCATAAAAGCTGAGTAAAATCCAAGGCCGAAGTGACCAATGATTCCAGTATCTTTAGCTTCAGAATCTTTATATTTTTCCAAAAATTCTTCAGCACCAGAAAACGCTACTTCATTAATGTACTTCTCAACTTCATCTTTAGTCATCCCAACACCTTCGTCTATTATATGAAGTGTTTGATTGTCTTTATCGACTTTGATTTCGATTTTTGGTTTTCCTATATCAATTTTGGCTTCACCAATTCTCACCAAGTGATTCAATTTTAAAGTTGCATCGGTTGCGTTAGATATAAGTTCTCTTAAAAATATCTCGTGATCGCTGTAGAGAAATTTTTTGATCAGTGGAAAAATATTTTCGACTGAAACATTAATATTACCTTTAGCCATAATTATATTTATTTTGTTTGATATGCTTAAATCAAACGAGATACCGTCCATTACTTTATGACAAACTGACAGAAGCCATCACATTTAACAAAAGATTTCGTTTAATGTTGAAGTTCTAACATTAAACAATAATTATATTTGTAAGTAAATTAAGTATTATGGCAGCCGAGACCAAAACCAAAAAGAAATTAAGCAAAATAGATATCATCACTTATTATATGGATCATGTTTTAACCCATGAACATACTCCTAAGTCGGTATATAAATTTGCAAAGGATCATAAATTTCAAGAGAAAGATTTCTATAAGTTTTTTGGAAACTTTGAAGCGCTAAGGGAAGATATTTGGGAAAGCTTCTTTGAAAATGCTCATAATCTCATGACAAACAACGAAGAAGTAGAACATTATGGAAGTCGAGAAAAAATGCTGACTTTTTTCTACACCTTTTTTGAAATTTTGACTGCCAATAGAAGTTATGTGCTTTATGTGATTGATGAACACGAAGATCAATTGAAGAATATGAAGCAATTGAAAGGGCTTCGAAGACATATTAAATCTTTTGCTAAAGATTTGATTGAAGATGATAATGATGAAAAAGCTTATGGCTTTTTGAAACGAAATGAGAACATTTATTCTGAAGGAGCATGGATTCAATTCCTATTTCTTTTAAAATTTTGGAAAGACGATAAATCTCCAGATTTTGAAAAAACAGATGTTGCTATTGAAAAATCAGTCAATACAATTTTTGACGTTTTTGACAATACACCTCTTGAAAAAGTCTTCGATTTTGGAAAATTTCTCTACAAAGAAACAATGCGATAAATGAAGACAATAGATAAAATACCTACTGGCAAATTCAGTAGAACATCAAAGCTAATTGGCACAGGAACTAAGATTGGTGCCAACTATCTAAAATATTATTCTAAAAAAGCTTTTAATCCAGAATTGACTCGCGATAGTCTTGATGAAGAGAATGCTTCTGATATTTATGATGGATTAAAAAACTTAAAAGGAAGTGCTTTGAAGGTGGCACAAATGCTTTCGATGGAAAAAAGTTTACTTCCTAATGCTTATGTCGAAAAATTTAGTTTAGCTCAATTTAGTGTTCCGCCGTTATCCGCACCATTGGTGAGAAAAACATTCAAAAAATATAATGGTAAATATCCAGAAGAGATTTTTGATACATTTACTTCAGAGTCTGTTAACGCTGCAAGTATAGGTCAAGTTCATAGGGCTGAAAAAGACGGGAATAAATATGCGATCAAAATTCAATATCCAGGCGTTGCAGACAGTATCAGTTCAGATTTGGCTATGGTCAAACCTGTTGCGACTAGGATGTTTAATCTGAAGGGAAAAGATTCTGAAAAATATTTTAAGGAAATAGAAGATAAACTGATTGAAGAAACAGATTATATCCTTGAAGTTAAACAGAGTAAACGTATCTCCGAAGCTTGTTCAGATATTCCTAACCTTAGGTTTCCAATGTACTATGAGAACTTATCCAGTGAACGTATTATTACTATGGATTGGATGGAAGGTAAGCATCTAAGTGAATTTGTTAAACAGGATTTCAGTGAGGAGGTTGGAAATGAGATTGGGCAAACCTTATGGGATTTTTATATGTTCCAATTTCATAAGTTGAAAGAAGTACATGCAGACCCTCATCCTGGTAATTTCCTTATCGATAAAGATCATAATTTAATCGCAATAGATTTTGGATGTATAAAAAATATACCAGATCAATTTTATACGCCTTACTTTGAATTGGCTGAACCTAAAAACATAAATAATCCTGATTTTTTTCTTCAAAAGCTAAAAGAATTAGAGATCATAAGACCAGACGACACAAAGAAAGAAGTGGAATATTTTTCTGCATTATTTCATGAGATGTTAAGTTTATTCACTAGTCCCTTTCATGAAGACACATTCGATTTTGGTAATGAAGACTTCTGGAATAAAGTGTCTGGATTAAGTGAAAAATATAGTAGCGATAAAGAATTGAGAAAAATGAATGGCAACAGAGGAAGTAAACACTTCCTTTACATCAACAGAACTTTCTTTGGGTTATATAATTTATTACATGACTTAAAAGCGAAGGTCAATATTAATGATTATAAAAAATACATGTAAGATATCTAAGACTATTGGTTAGGTTGGTTAGGAAACGCTCTTTGAAATTTAGTAAAAGAGCGTTTTCTTTTTATAGTTAAGTTACGAAATAATCAATTATACGTATCTTGCATTGCTAAATATATAAAAATGTTCACATCCAAAATATTAGGTTTAGGCAAATATGTGCCAGACAATGTTGTCACCAATGATGATTTAAGCAAGCTGATGGAAACTTCTGATGAATGGATCCAGGAAAGAACAGGAATTAAAGAAAGGAGACATATTAAAAAAGGAGATGGTAATTCTACTGCTACCATGGGTCTCAAAGCTGCGAAACAAGCTATTGAACGAGCGAAAATCAACAAAGACGAAATTGAATTGATAGTATTTGCAACCCTAAGTCCAGACTATTATTTCCCTGGCTGTGGGGTTCAGATACAGGAAGCGCTTGAGATTAAAACTTGTCCAGCTTTAGATGTAAGAAACCAGTGTAGCGGCTTCGTATACGGGATATCTGTAGCCGATCAATTTATCAAAACGGGCATGTATAAAAATGTACTGGTAATAGGAAGCGAGAACCATAGTGGTGGTCTTGATATGACGACCAGAGGAAGACATGTTTCTGTCATTTTTGGAGATGGTGCTGGAGCTGCTGTTTTAGGTAGAAGTGATGGAGACTCTGGGATTCTTTCAACGCATCTGCATTCTCAAGGAGAATATATTGATGAACTTTCCTTAAGAGGACCTTCTACAGAAAAATGGGTACCTGAAATTATCGCAGAAAATCCTCAGGAGGATATCCCTTACTATCCAAAGATGAACGGACAACTAGTATTTAAAAATGCAGTTGTAAGATTTTCTGAAGTCATTCACGAAGGTCTTGCTCATAACCAACTTAAGAAGGAAGATATCGATATGTTCATACCTCATCAGGCTAACTTAAGAATATCTCAATTTATTCAGAAAAAACTGGGCCTAACTGATGATCAGGTTCATAATAATATTCAAAAGTACGGCAACACCACTGCGGCTTCTATTCCCATAGCATTAACAGAAGCCTGGGAAGAAGGAAAAATTAAAGAAGGAGACCTTGTAGTGCTTGCTGCGTTTGGAAGTGGATTCACTTGGGGTAGCGTCATAGTACGCTGGTAAGTCTTTAAATACATAAATCAAGAAATCCCGTGAACTTACGCTCACGGGATTTTTTGATTTAATAAGTTTGTGAATTACATCTTCACTTTTCCTTGCTGCTCCTCGTCTTGAGGTTTAGGCTCTGAAAAATCAATCCCTTTTTTCTTTACAGAATCAAACATCACTGGTGTTGCGATGAACACAGATGAATAAGTACCTACAATGACACCTATAATAAGAGCGAACATAAACCCTCTAATGCTATCTCCACCAAAGATAAAGATGGCGACTAACACAACTAGTGTAGTCAAAGAGGTGTTGATGGTTCTACTGATGGTAGAACTAACTGCTACATTGATCAACTTATCCATTTTCCAGGACGGATGATCGTTGAAGAACTCACGAATTCTATCAAACACAACCACCGTATCGTTCAACGAATAACCAATAACAGTAAGAATAGCTGCAATGAAAGCCTGGTCGATTTCTAAGCTGAATGGCAATACACCATAGAGAAGCGAAAACAATCCAAGGACAATAACCACATCATGTATAACCGCCGCGATAGCACCAAGTGAAAATTGCCATCTTCTAAATCTTAATAAGATGTATAAGAAGACCACGATTAAAGAACCGATAATAGCATAATAAGAGGCTGTTTTAATATCGTCTGCAATGGTTGGACCTACTTTTATAGCAGACATAATTCCAAAGGACTTGTCTGAGCTGCTATCTCCTACTCTAAATTCTTCAAGCGTCATTCCCGATGGTAAATATTGCTGTAAGCCTTCAAATAGGATAGTTTGGATCTCGTCATCAATTACAGTTCCTTCTTCTTCAATTTTATAATTGGTTGTTATTTTTAATTGGCTAGAAGATCCATAAGTTTTTGCTTCTACACTTTGCAAGTCTTGAACCAATTTGGTTTGGATTTCTGAAGGATTAACGGCCTGATCAAATCTTACTGTATAACTTCTACCTCCGACAAAATCAACACCCTGATTCAAACTTTTAGTCGCAAGAGAGCCAATACTTATCAAAATCGCAATTCCAGAAATAATATAAGCAACCTTTCTTTTCTTTAGGAAATTAAGATCAATATTCTGGAACCAGTTTTTAGTAATTCCTGTAGAAAAAGGAAGTGATTTCCCTTTTTTACCTCCACCTGCAATGAACAGTCTTGTGAGGAAGATCGCACAGAATAAAGAAGTCACGATACCAATAAGTAAAGTTGTAGCAAAACCTTTTATAGGTCCTGTACCAAAGGTAAGTAAGATAATACCTGTAAGTGCTGTTGTAATGTTGGCATCTAAAATGGAAGATAACGCATTTCTAAATCCATCACTGATGGCTTCTGCCTGAGTTTTACCTTTAGCAATTTCTTCTCTGATCCGTTCAAATATAAGGACGTTGGCATCAACCGACATACCTATGGTTAATACAATACCAGCAATACCAGGCAGTGTTAACACTGCTCCTAAACCAGAAAGCACTCCAAAAATGAATAGGATGTTAACCGCAAGAGCAATGTCTGCGTATAATCCAGCTTTACCGTAATAAAATACCATGTAAATAAGAACAAATACCAAAGCAATAGCAAAAGATAGGATTCCACTATCAATAGCTTCCTGACCTAAAGAAGGTCCAACAATTTCACTTTGAACGATATCAGCAGATGCTGGTAGTTTACCTGCTCTTAGAACGTTAGCTAAATCCTGGGCTTCTTCAATGGTGTAGGTTCCGGTAATTTCACTACGTCCACCTGAAATAGCTCCACTGGAAACACCTGGCGCAGAATAAACAATATTGTCTAATACTATAGCAATTTGCGAGCCTTGAGCAGATGCTCTACCGGTCATATCTTCCCAGATTTTTGCACCTCGCCCATCCATTTGCATGCTTACAGCTACACGACCTACCTGATCGTAAGTTTGCTGGGCATCTGTGACCACGGCACCACTCAACTGTGGTTCGTTATTTCTATTTCCTTTTAAGGCATACAATTCTATAATTTCTGAATCCTTTGGAGGCTTACCCCAAACAAATTCAGCGTATTTTTTATCAGAAGGAAGCTGAGACTTCACCTGAGGCATGGACAGGTAAGAGTTGACCTGTGCTGTGTCTTTTATTGCAAAATATGCAATGACTGGTCCCTGAGGTTGACCGACTGATTGAACAAGACTAAGTAGAGGGTTAGTTGTAGAAAAATCTTCTTCAGTATCTTCTTCTGAAGATAAAAGACTTTCCAGGTCATCTTCATCGGTCTCTTGAGTCTCGGTTGATTCAGCGTTATCTGCATCCGATGCGGTTTCTTCATTATCAGACTTATCAGATTCACTTTTCAAGTTTTCTGCAATGATAGCGTCTGCATTAACTAAATAATCTGAAAATTCGTTGGCTTTATAAACATCCCAAAATTCTAACTGGGCAGTACTTTGCAATAAGTTTTGGATACGACTTATGTCTTTAGCGCCAGGTAATTCAATCAGAATTCTACCTGAATCTCCTAATCGCTGAATGTTAGGTTGAGTCACACCAAATTTATCGATACGTTCTCTCAATACTTCAAAAGCAGAAGTCACACTTTCATCTATTTTTCGGGAAATAATAGGTCTCACCTGACTGTTAGACATATCAAAATCTATCTCATCTGCGAGTGCTTTAGTTCCGAAGATGTCTGGAGAAGCAAGTTTTGCACCCTCCTGGCTTTCGAAAGCCTCAAAAAATAATTCCAGGTAACTGTCCTGGCTGTTTTTTCTAGCCTCAGCAGCATCGGCTAAAGCTTGATTGAATGCAGGATCTTTAGAATTGTTTGCCAGACCCTTTAAAAGATCTTTTACTGAAATCTGAAGTATAACATTAATACCTCCCTTAAGGTCAAGGCCTTTGTTGAGTTCTTTATCCTTTGCTGTGTTGTAGCTTATTCCAGCAACAATAGATTCGTTGCCTATGGAATCTAAATACTTTTCTGCTACAACAGCTCGTTTCTCTGTAAAATTCTCTTCGCTTTCTGAAATCTTTCTTTCAGCATAAGCCTCTGCTTCCTTTTCAACATTATTAGCTATGTAGGTAAATGATAATTGGTAAATACTTACCAAAGCAAATAAAACTGCAAACAGCTTAATGAGTCCTTTATTCTGCATTCTTTAAATTATTAGTGTCTTGTTATAAAATCAGGCAAATATAGGTTTTCGATATAGAAATGACAATTTTTTTATTAAAGATAATTTTAACTTTTTAGACCTGAATTTATCTCTTTGTCATTAACAAAAAAAACCTGGCTTATACCAGGTTTTTTAGTTTTAAAAGGATTAAGAAAGACCTATTCCAAGAGGCCGTTGGTTTTCTTAACGGCTTCTGCACTTTCATGCAATTTGGCTTTTTCGGCATCGTTAAGTTCAATTTCTACAACTTCTTCTATACCATTCTTACCTATAATAACTGGAACCCCTATGCATAAATCTTTTAACCCATACTCCCCGTCCAACAGAGTTGAGCAAGGAAACATTTTCTTTTGATCGCAAGCGATAGATTGTACTAGTGAAGATACCGCTGCCCCTGGAGCATACCATGCACTAGTTCCTAAAAGTTTAGTAAGGGTAGCACCCCCAACTTTAGTATCTTCTGCTACCTGATTCAATCTCTCTTCAGATAAAAATTCTGTGACGCGAACGCTGTTTCTGGTTGCCAATCGTGTTAGTGGTAGCATCCCTGTATCACTGTGTCCACCAATGACCATCCCGTCTACATCAGATGCAGGACAATCCAGAGCTTCACTCAATCTATATTTGAATCTAGCACTATCTAACGCGCCTCCCATACCAATAATTCTGTGTTTAGGAAGACCCAATTCTTTATGAGCTAGATAAGTCATTGTGTCCATTGGGTTACTTACAACTATAATTGTGACCTCTGGAGAATGCTTAATCAATTCTGAAGCGACATCTTTTACGATACCTGCATTGATTCCTATTAATTCTTCTCTGGTCATCCCTGGCTTTCTTGGGATTCCAGAAGTGATAACGGCTACCTCAGAATCTTTAGTTTTAGAATAGTCCCCAGTGGTTCCTGTGATAGTGGTATCAAAACTATTAAGCGTTGCTGTCTGCATCAGGTCCATTGCTTTCCCTTCTGCAAAACCTTCTTTAATATCTAAAAGTACGACTTCAGAAGCGAAGTCTTTCATGGCAATATACTCTGCACAACTAGCACCAACTGCACCGGCACCTACTACTGTAATTTTCATCTTAAACTTGTTTTTATTATTAATATTAAATTCCAAAATTGATTCCGACATTTAAAGTGTTGAATTCTTGAAAGCTGTAATCAATATTCAACTTAAAAAACGCTAAACTTAGTTTTGTACCGAGTGTTGCTCTTAATCCATTAACTGAAGTATCTAATCGAATAGGATCCACAACAGTTAGTCCTTGCACCTCTGCAATACCGGTTTCAATGGTATATTCTCCTCTTAACCTCGTATCTGCAGAGCCAGAAATCGCTCCAATACTTCCATAAAAATTAATTACTGGAAGTTTGGTAGAGACCAACAAAGCATAATGCCAGGAATTTATTTCCGAGGTAATGGATTCATTAGATGAGGTTATAAAATCGGATTGCTCAGAAAATTCATAAGAGCCTTCAAACCTATTGTAACCCACGAATCCAGAAATTGCAATAGGCAACAGCTTAGCCCCAGGAATCCAATTTGTGAATTCATGTTGTAAACCTGCTCCATAAAATTGAGTTGCAACGTCTTCGGTTTCTATTTCTGGTAAAAACCTGAGCTTTAGCTCTGTACTAAAGGGTAAGCCTACACTACCTTGGAGTATGAGGTTGGGTAGATATTCTACGTTTTCTGAAGCAAGTCCTTGAGGTAGTGTTATCGAACCGATGGTCTGATTACCTTCCGTTATGTTCATCGTGATATTCGGAGAATTCTGCCCAAAAACAGTTCCTACCTGCTGGATTTCAGGACCCGTCTGAAATTCAAGAAAATTATAATCGTTTTGATCAAAATTGAAGGAAGTACTATTGCTACCAATTTGTGATACCCCAGCTATAATTGAAATTTCAAAACTGCCCAGGCCCTTGGCCTTTGCTGTATTATACCATCCGTTTGCTAAGCTGTAAACCAAAGCTTCTGAACCTGGCTGTGTATATTCGTTTGCAAATCTGTTTGCATCTTCAAAACCAGATGACAATAGGTTTATAATTTCATTTTGAGCCTTTAGGCCAGAAAATGTAAGGATAAAACCAATCGTAAAAATGTATTTGAAATTTGTCATAATTAGAGATTAAGCATCGATGTTGGCGTAAACTGCATTCTGCTCTATAAATTCACGACGAGGTGGTACCTCATCACCCATCAACATAGAGAAAATTCGATCGGCTTCAGCCATATCATCTATAGTGACTCGTCTTAAAATTCTATTTTCAGGATTCATTGTGGTATCCCAAAGCTGCTCAGCATTCATCTCACCAAGACCTTTGTACCGTTGAACACTCACACCTCCTTTATATTCATTTGCAATTTCGTTTCTTTCTTTCTCGCTCCAGGCGTATCGCTTTTTACTTCCTTTCTTGATGAGATACAATGGCGGAGTAGCTATGTAAATATGGCTGGATTCAATTAACTCTTTCATGTATCTAAAGAAAAAAGTCAAAATAAGTGTAGCAATGTGGCTTCCATCCACATCCGCATCACACATAATAATGACTTTATGGTATCTTAATTTAGATAAGTTGAGTGCTTTTGTATCCTCTTCAGTACCAATAGTCACCCCAAGAGCTGTATAGATATTTTTGATTTCTTCATTTTCAAAAACTCTGTGCTGCATGGCCTTTTCAACGTTCAGAATTTTACCTCTCAAGGGCAGAATAGCCTGGAAGTTACGATCACGACCTTGTTTTGCGGTACCCCCCGCAGAATCTCCCTCTACTAAGAAGACTTCACAAGATTCAGGATCTTGTTCTGAACAATCTGACAGCTTTCCTGGTAATCCTCCACCACTCATCACCGTTTTACGCTGCACCATTTCACGTGCCTTTTTAGCAGCGTGTCTGGCCTGTGCAGCCAATATTACTTTTTGAACGATGGTTTTTGCATCATTGGGATTTTCTTCCAGATAAATTTCAAGCATTTCAGTAACTGCCTGAGATACTGCAGAGGTGACTTCTCTGTTACCTAGCTTGGTTTTAGTTTGCCCTTCAAACTGTGGGTGAGCCACTTTTACAGAAACAATAGCTGTCAAACCTTCTCTGAAGTCGTCCCCTGTAATTTCAAATTTAAGTTTATCTAAAAGCCCAGAATTATCGGCGTATTTTTTTAGTGTTGCCGTCAGACCTCTTCTGAAACCAGAAAGGTGTGTCCCCCCTTCATGCGTGTTGATATTATTTACGTAGGAATGCAGATTCTCAGCATAAGAGTTGTTGTATATCATGGCAACTTCTACTGGGATATCATTCTTTTCACCTTCCATAGAAATGACATCGGTAATGATCGGATCCCGGTTGGCATCGATAAAGCGAATAAATTCTTTTAAACCTTCTTCAGAATAAAATGCATCAGACCTGTATTCTCCCTCTTCATTTTTTTGACGCTTATCTGTAATCGAAATTCTAATGCCTTTGTTTAGGAAAGCTAGCTCTCTTAGACGCTTGGCTAAAGTTTCGTATTTATATTCTACAGATTCCTGAAAAATTTCATAATCTGGCTTGAAGGTTACCTCAGTTCCTTTAAGTTCTGTATCACCGGTTGGTTTTACTGGATAAACAGGTTTACCACGTTCATATTCCTGTTCCCAGATTCTTCCATCTTTAAAGACTCTGGCATGAAGTTTAACGGATAAAGCATTAACCACAGATACACCTACACCATGAAGTCCACCTGATACTTTATAAGAATCTTTATCGAATTTACCTCCTGCACCAATTTTTGTCATCACCACTTCTAAGGCAGAAACTCCTTCTTTTTTGTGCATATCGATAGGAATACCACGACCGTTATCCGAAGTAGTTATAGAACCATCTTCATTGATGACTAAGTCAATTTTGTCACAATATCCTGCCATGGCTTCGTCAATGGAGTTATCGACGACTTCGTAAACAAGGTGATGAAGACCACGTTCTCCCACGTCTCCTATATACATAGATGGACGCATTCTTACATGTTCCATACCTTCTAAAGCCTGAATACTATCAGCTGAATAATTGTGTTTTTTGACTTCTTCGCTCATAATTATGTATAAAATTTAACAACAAACAAATATAGTGAATTGGATGAGTTTTTGGATGTATTTAACGCTTTTAAATCCATTTTATTGAGCCAAAATCTAAATGTAGTGGTTTTGAATATTTTTTCGGATTTCCCTCTACAAATGCATTTCTACTGTAAAATAATAATTACTTTAACAAGAATTAAACGGTATATACTAAGCATTTCAACTAAACTTGTTTAAAAATTTGACTTATGAATTATATCAAAATTTGCTTTATCACTTTATTGGTAAGTTTCACTTCCAATGCTCAAGATTTCTCTGATATGGATAAAAGTCCAATGGATGCTGTTATCATCAGAAATCAAGATAATTCACCCCTAGCAAGAATTATTTATAGCAGACCAAAGAAGAAAGACCGTGAAATTTTTGGAAAATTGGTTCCATTTGGAAAAATATGGAGAACGGGGGCTAATGAGGCTACAGAAATCACTTTCTATGAAAAAGTGAATTTCAACGGAACTCCAGTAGGTCCTGGAACTTATACACTGTACACGATTCCTGAGGAAAACAAATGGACCATTATCATCAATGAAAAAATCAATGTTTGGGGAGCTTATAGTTATGACCAAGATTTAGATGTTTTACGCACCTCGGTCCCCGCTAAAAATACGGCTGCTGCCGTGGAAGATTTCTCTATAACTTTTAAGCCTACTGAAGATGGATCTGATTTATTGATGGGATGGGATGATACCTTCGTAGAAATTCCTATTCAGAAGTTACCATAAGACTTCAGGCGAGTTCCTGATTGATCTTATTCAGAAATTTCATAATTCACCTCTATTACAAACGAATATTCCTATAAACCTGAAGCCTTAAGAAATGTATCTAAAAGCTTCAGGTTTTTTCATAACTGATTCAGAATAAATCAAAAAAATAAAAGGACAACCTCTATTTCATTGATTCTAGGATCTCTTTGATGTCCTTTTCGGTAGTATCTGGATTGATAAAGCAAAATCTGGCACAGGTTATCGTTTCGTCTTTAGTAATCCACTTTGTGGGAGTCACCAAAGCAAAACCACTGTCGTGATTGGTATAAGTCCAGTCTCGATAATCTTCTGCAGACCAGCCTAGTCTCGAGAATAGAACACAGGACAAACCTGGCTCCCGAATCATCTCCACATGCGGCATTTGCTCTATTTGCTTAGCCGCATTATTGGCTAGCTCCAGGCCACGTTCTATGGCAGTTGTATAGCGATCTGTGCCGTGCATGGCTAAGGAATACCAAAGCGGAAGTCCCCGAAGCCTACGCGTCAATTGAATCTGATAGTCGGCCGGATTGAAACCTTGTGCCCCTTCATCTTTAAAAATATCAAGATAGGCTCCTTTTTGCGAGTGGGCATTTTTGGCAAGCTCCATATTTTTATAGATAATCGCTCCACAATCGTAGGGTGAAAACATCCATTTATGAGGATCTATGGTGACACTATCTGCCTCTTCTATGCCCTCAAAAAGATGTCTTACAGAAGGCGCGGCCAAAGCTGCTCCGCCATAGGCTGCATCAACATGGAACCAAAGCTTTTCGCGTCCGGTCACTTCTGCTACGCCTTTGAGATCGTCTATAATTCCTGCATTGGTTGTTCCTCCGGTGGCTACAATAGCAAAAAGGCGTTTACGGTCGAAAGCAGATAAGTTATTGATTTCTTTTTCTAAACATTCTTTGGTCAACTTATGCTCTTCATTATCGTCTACTGTTATAATATCTGCATCGATCACCTGTGCCATGGATTTGACGGAAGAGTGCGCACCACTGGAAGTGATAATCAATCCTTTTAAACCTTTATTTTCTTCGTTTAAAGACCTCCAGTATTCTCTTGCGGCAACTATTGCAGAAAGATTGGCAGCTGTACCACCACTGGTAAATACTCCAAAACTGTCTTCTGGCATCCCCGTGAGCGAAACCAGCCACTCCATGGCTCGATTTTCACAGAAAATTCCACCGCCGCCTGTCATCCAGTAAGCTCCATGGATACTTGCTGCAGAGGTTACCAAGTCAAACAAGACTGCTGCTCGGGTAGGGGCTGCGGGCACAAAAGCCAGATGTCTTGGATGATCAACAGGTACAGAAGCCTTAACCAAAATATCTCTAAACAATTGAAAAGCCTTTTCTCCTCCAATTCCTTCTTTGGTCACCGTATCACCAACCAATTCAAGCAAATCTTTCTCTTGCTTTGGTTTTCCAAGTTCTGGTGAGGTATTGGATATTCTATTGATGGCATATTTCATGATATCGAGCGTCATTTCTACAGTCTCCATATCTACAGCGTGCATGCTCTTCATAATCTTATTGTTTTGTAGTGTATATATCGAGTTCTAAACATGTGAATTCAAAATGGAAAGGGTCTAATTCTGACCTAAGTTTGGGAATCAATCGGTCTCCATATTCTACATAAACTTCACTAAAATTGAGCTGTCGCTCTTGCAGAGATCGGTTTGGGAATAACATCCTTTGCAAATCCAGAACACGTTCGTTCTCGTTTTTTAATTTTTTCTTTTGAGCCTTGAGCAAGCGCTTTTCAAGATGGTCTAAGCCGTTTTTTTGTTTTTTCTCCTGTGCAGCTACGGCTCCATAAAAGGAATGGTCTGTTTTGGTGGCCAACTTATAAAGGGCCTCAAACTGATCGGCTATCACTTGCTTTTGCTGACGGAAGTCGATCTCAATATTAGAATTTTTCCTGGTTTGCTTAGCTTCCAAGTTTTCGGGAGTTAAGAATAAATCCTGAATGGAGCTTTCTAATTTTCTGAGCTTTTTCGCAGTCTTGTCTGAGTACAATAAGACTGAATTCCTGAGCATCAACATAGGAAAGGTAACTGATTCTGACTTAAACAGTGATTTGAGCTCCAGCCAGTAGGCCAGTTCACCGCCCCCACCTATATAAGCAAGGTTGGGCAGAATGACTTCCTGATATAAAGGTCGCATCACTACATTGGGCGAAAAGCGTTCTGGATGTTCGTCTACTAAATCCAGTAGCTCTTGTTCTGAGAATTCCAGCTCAGTTTCCAGAACAAAGTAGGTCTCATCTTGCTTCACAATCCGTTCTCTGAAGCCGTCATGCATGTAGAACAAATTGATTTCTCTAGGATTTACCTGAACTCCATACCCTAAATCTGAAAGTTTTTCAGATTGTTTTTTGGTGTGTTGAAATGCCGTATGATAACGCAAATCATTTTTGATGTAGGTCTTAAACTTAGATTTTAGTTTTGGATCATCTGCATCCAAAACCACAAGCCCTTGCTTACCAAAGAGTTCGTTAGCCAGAAACCGTGTTGCTTCTGCTAAGGTATCGTGCTCCAAATAAGCTACTTTAAAAAGGCCTTTTAGGTACTCAGCATTATCACTTTTACCAAAGGCTTCTTCGAGTTGTTTCGCAACATCTTCAAGACCTGAAGTTGATAGAGGTCCCACAGCACCATTGGCTTCCTTTTTCCATGTCAATTTTTTAGATTTAAAATTGAAATAGTTAATTTCTTCAAAGTCATGATCTTCTGAAGCCATCCAGTAAACCGGCACAAAGTGAAAATCTGGATAATGATCTTTGAGTTGCTGAGCTAGATTGAGTGTAGAAACGATCTTATATAGAAAATATAATGGCCCAGTAAATAAGTTGAGTTGATGTCCCGTAGTTACGGTAAAGGTTGACAGATCCTGAAGGGATTGAATATGTTCCTGAGTAAGTTCTGAAGTGTTTAGATTTTTGTATTGACTATTTAGCACTTCGACTAGCGCAGCTCTATTCTCTTGATTATAGTTTAATTTTTTTTCATCGATTTGATCTTCAAAACTATCAAGAGAGGGAAATCTATTATAAAATGGCTTTAATTTTTTCTTTCCTTCAATATAATCTACAATCAGATTTGAAAAAAAACCTGTGTCCCGAAAAGATAAACAGTCAGCCATATATTTTAAAATTTACAATAGCAACAAATATAGAGGAGACCAATCAATGCGTGTTAAAAAGATACGTTAAATCAAAAAGAAGCTTAAACGCCTAATTGAGCTGTTTCTCTAAATTATTTTGGTGAACGCATGGTCTGTAGGTTGTGATGAAGATTCAACCACAACGGGTTCACCATAAAGGTCAAAATCTCCAGCATCTGTAATTTTTATCTCAGCAAATTCACCAGTTTTTAAGTAATTCACTTTAGCATCTATCAATACTTCATTATCCACATCTGGAGAATCAAATTCTGTTCTTCCTACAAAATAACCGCCTTCTTTTCTATCGATGACACATTTAAAAGTTTGTCCAATTTTTTGCTGATTCAGCTCCCAAGAAATTTGTGATTGTATCTCCATGATTTCGTTGGCTCTTTGAATTTTAACCTCCTCAGGAACATCATCTTCAAGATTGTAAGCATGGGTATTTTCTTCGTGAGAATAGGTAAAACACCCTAAACGTTCAAATCGCATTTCCTGTACCCAGTCTTTCAGCTCTAGAAAGTCTTCTTCAGTTTCTCCGGGATAACCGACGATTAAGGTTGTTCTGATGGCCATATCCGGTACTTCTTTTCTGAATTTATAGAGTAAATCGGTCGTTTTCTTATGGGTAGTCCCTCTTCGCATAGATTTCAATAAATGATCTGAAATATGCTGAAGTGGAATATCAATATAATTGCAAACCTTTGGCTCTTCTCTTATAACGTCTAAAACATCAGTTGGAAAACCCGTAGGAAAAGCATAATGTAAACGAATCCACTCAATGCCTTCTACGTTCACTAAAGCCTTTAGCAATTCTGCTAAATTCCTTTTCTTATAAAGATCCAAACCATAATAAGTAAGGTCTTGAGCGATTAAGATGAGCTCCTTCACCCCTTGTGCAGCTAACTTTCCGGCTTCCTTAACTAAATCTTCAATAGGGGTAGATTTATGTCCTCCTCGCATCAACGGGATAGCACAAAAAGAACAAGGCCTGTCACAGCCTTCTGCAATTTTTAGGAAAGCGTAGTTTTTTGGTGTTGTTGTCATACGTTCACCAATCAATTCATGCTTATAATCAGCACCCAAAGCTTTAAGCAATGCTGGCAGCTCTGTGGTCCCAAAATACTGGTCTACATCAGGTATTTCCTTCTGCAGATCTGGTTTGTAACGTTCAGAAAGACACCCGGTGACAAACACTTTTTCTACTTCACCACTTTCTTTTCTTTGAACATAGTCTAAAATGGTGTTTACCGATTCCTCTTTAGCATTATCGATAAACCCACAGGTATTGATCACAACAACGTCACCTTCAGTTTCATGAGCCACCTCCTTGCCGTTAGCTTTTAGCTGTCCCATCAAGACTTCAGAATCGTAAATGTTTTTACTGCACCCTAAAGTCACAACATTGATCTTGTTCTTTTTTATTGACTTTGTTCTCATGTATTTTATTATTGAATGGCAAAGATACAATCTTCACATTTGAAAGGAATTGTATAACTCTTATAGTTTAACTAAAGCAAAAGCTTTGATGCTTCAAATGCTATTATGAATCCAGAGGATTAAATCCTGTTCGTAAAAGCGCATGGCTGATACGGCTATAATACTTCCAATTGCATAGTACCAATTCGGGGAGTCTATTTTTAGCAAATAATAACCCAAAAGACCTAAAAGCACAATTGGCAGAGCTACCAATAAGTTTGCGAGGACCCATCCTCCTTGAAAAATAGCCGACAACTTCAACAGCAGAAAAAAACCTGAATATATCACAATGATTTTGGTGATAATCAATTTGTTTCTTTCCGATGAAAATGGTTTTGGCTTCTGCTCTGTCATATCAATTATTTTGAAAAAAAGGAATCTACAAATTCATATTTGTTGAAAATTTGAAGATCATCTACCCCTTCTCCTACTCCAATATATTTTACAGGAATTTTAAATTGATCGCTTATCCCTATAACGACACCTCCTTTAGCAGTGCCATCGAGCTTGGTAATTGCTAGTGAGGTCACTTCTGTAGCAGCTGTAAATTGTTTTGCCTGTTCAAAAGCATTTTGCCCGGTTGACCCATCCAAAACTAACAAAACTTCGTCTGGAACATTTGGGGTTACTTTCTGCATGACGCGCTTAATTTTAGAAAGCTCGTTCATCAGGTTAACTTTATTATGAAGTCGGCCTGCAGTGTCAAGGATAACGACATCAGCCTCTTGTTTTATAGCACTTTGAACCGTATCAAAAGCTACAGAAGCAGGATCACTTCCCATTTTTTGTTTTACAATAGGAACCCCCACACGGTCTGCCCAAATTTGGAGTTGATCTACAGCAGCAGCTCTAAAAGTATCTCCTGCACCAAGGACCACTTTTTTACCTTTAGACTTATATTGGTTGGCCAATTTACCAATGGTGGTTGTTTTGCCCACGCCATTCACACCTACCACCATAATTACATAGGGCTTTTTGCCATCTGGTAATTCTAGGCTTTCGAGCTCACCATTCTCAGATTCGCTTAACAAACCAGCTATCTCTTCTCTTAGAATAAGATTAAGCTCATCGGTCCCTAAATACTTATCACGTGCAACTCTTTCTTCGATTCGATCTATAATTTTGATCGTAGTAGCTACACCAACATCGCTAGACACCAAAACCTCTTCAAGATCATCAAGGACACTTTCGTCTACTTTAGACTTACCGGCAACAGCTTTACTTAGTTTACCAAAGAAATCTGTTTTGGACTTTTCCAGACCTTCATCTAGCTTTTCTTTTTTTTCTTTGGAAAATATGTTTTTAAAAAAACTCATGCTTCAAAATTATAAATAAGTCTTGATGGTATTATCGTAAATAAAATGCAAATATAGGCAAAAACAAAAAAGCCATCGCAGAAATGCAATGGCTTGATGTATAATAAAGTCTTAAACTTATTTGCTCTTTAAAAAATCATTCACCTCGTCTGGTGCCATGATTTTTTCTTCAAAAACGTAAGCGCCAGATTTTGGCGATTTTACCATTTTAATTGCTTTGGTAAGTCTTTTTGTTCCTGTTTGTATTGTACCTACTGATTTCTTAGCCATAACTTATTTAATTTCTTTATGAACAGTCATTTTCTTCATGATAGGGTTGAACTTTTTAAGCTCTAATCTATCTGGAGTATTTCTCTTGTTCTTCGTTGTGATGTATCTTGAAGTTCCAGGAAGACCAGAGTTTTTATGCTCTGTACATTCCATTATAACTTGAACTCTATTGCCTTTCTTTGCCATAACTTAATACTTTATTGTCTTATTTAGTCAAGAATCCTTTTGCACGAGCTTCTTTCAAAACAGCACTAATTCCTTTCTTATTAATGGTTTTTAAGATAGAAGTTGACACCTTTAAGGTTATCCATTTATCTTCTTCTGGGATGTAAAATCTCTTCTTAACCAAGTTGACGCTAAATTTACGTCTAGTTCTATTTAATGCGTGGGAAACGTTGTTTCCAGACATCGCTCTTTTTCCTGTAAGCTCACAAACTCTTGACATTATTATATACTTTTAGGTGTTATTAAAAACAGGATGCAAATTAACGACTTTTTTCTGAATTAGAAAAAATAAATTTTACTGAATTTTATTTTTTTAAGATGGCTTCATAAATCAACTCTAAAGCTTTGTTTACTGCTTTTTGAGTCACTCTTTCTCTGTGCTTGCCAAACTGAAATTCATGTACTTGGGTCTCTGTGGGAGTGGCCACTGCAATAAATACAGTTCCAATATCGGCATCGCTATCCCCCTTGGAGGGGCCGGCATTTCCAGTCGTCGCTATTGCGTAATCTGCTTTGAATATCGCTTGCGCTTTTTCTGCCATTACTTTTGTGATTTCTGAACTTACGACAGAATATTTTTCAATAATGGCTTTATCTATTTTGAGTACATCACTTTTGGCAGAGGTTGCATAACTCACCACTGACCCTATAAAGTAAGAGGATGCTCCAGGTATTTCAGTAAATTTTGAGGCTAATCGCCCCCCTGTACAGCTTTCTGCAGTGACTAGAGTTTTACCCTGAGATGTAAACGCATCAGCAATGCGTTCTTCAAGTGTTTGCTCGTCTTCATAGCCTTTTATGATGTCACCTATAATTCGGTTTAAGCTTTCAATGGCAGTATTCAGACTCTCTATCAGTATTTGCTCATCATTGCCTCTGGCGCTTAGCCTTAGCCTTACCCTGCCTAAACTAGGCAAATAAGCCAATTTTATAAACGGCGGTAATTGATTTTCCCAATCTTCTATGCGGTCGGCAATAGCGCTTTCTCCAAGACCGTAGGTCAGTACTGTTTTATGAATGATGAAAGGGGTTTTAAACCGGTCCTGAAGTCTTGGAATAGCCTGCTCAGTCAAAATAGATTTCATTTCATAAGGCACTCCTGGCATTGAAATGTAGACCACTTCCTCTTTCTCAAACCACATCCCTGGTGCTGTACCGTATTCATTATGTAAGGTTATGGCCTGTGAAGGCATCCATGCTTGGGAACGGTTAGCTTCCAGAATTGGAGTGTTAACGTATTTTTTGAATATCTCTTCCACATGATCTAGCACTTTTTGATCTAAAACGAGTTCATCGTTGAAGTATTCGCAAAAGGTATGCTTAGTAATATCATCTTTAGTCGGGCCCAGGCCGCCTGTGATGATGATAATATTGGATCGCTTGGAGGCTTCCTCCAGCGCCTTTAAAATGTGTGACTTTTCATCTTCAATAGAGGTAATTTGATAGACATCTACCCCTATTTTGTTCAATTGCTTGGCGATGTAAGCCGAATTGGTATCTATAATCTGACCGATGAGAATCTCATCGCCAATGGTAATAATTTCTGCTTGCATGATTTATTTGACTTGAATTGAAAAACAGGATGTGTCTTCGATAAAGCCTTCCAGCACATCTCCTTCATTTACTCTGCCAACACCAGAGGGAGTGCCGGTAAAAATAATATCCCCAATCTTTAAAGTAAAGTACTGAGAGACATAAGCTATGAGTTCGTCGATTTTCCACAGCATTTCTGAAGTGGATCCAGACTGAACTGTTTCTTTATTTTTATCTAATCTGAAATTGATGTCGTTGATATCTTGAAGTTTAGTTTTTGACATCCATCGCTCTCCAATTACCGCTGCTCCATCAAAGCCTTTGGCTTTTTCCCAGGGCAAGCCTTTGGACTTTAGCTGTTGCTGGATGTCTCTGGCTGTAAAGTCGATGCCCAGACCGATGTCGTCGTAATACTTATGAGCAAATTTGGACTGAATGTGTTTTCCTACTTTTTTAATCTTGACCAACATCTCAACTTCATGATGCACATCATTTGAAAATGGAGGAATAATAAAAGGATTGTTTTTTAGCAATACGGAAGAATCAGGCTTTAAGAAAACCACTGGATGTTCTGGCTTTTCATTTTTAAGCTCATTGATATGGCTTACATAATTTCTTCCGATACAAATTAATTTCATAAGATAATTTAAACAGCTTGAGAGTTTGTAAAATTACAATAGTAGGTTTCAATAATCATTTTACTAATGTTAAAATGGATAAACTAAAAAGACCTCACAGGTTTTAAAAACCTGTGAGGTCTATCTATAAATAAAATACTGTAAAAAGTGACTCACTGCTTTTCAGATGGTGCTAAGGGTTTTGGCTCAAAAAGTTGTGGTTTTACACCATTAACAGTCTTTTTAATCACTATAGAATATTGACCTAGTGATAAAGGACTAATCCCCGCTCTCATTACTTTTTGATGTTGTTCTGAAGTATTATAAGCATTGTAACTAAAATTAGACAAATTGATGTTTTTTATATCTACTTTTTCAAATCCAGGGTCTACAGATAAGGTATTTAAAGGTTTAATTTTGGTGTTTGTAGAATCGATTTCTAGTTGGGTTTTTACTTGCGCGTAGCTAAATGAGCAGGCTAATAAGGTCAGAATAAATAGTAAGTTCTTTTTCATCATAGATAAGTTTAATTTCATATGCCCAAGATATATAATTTAAACCATCTCTAGTTCCCAAGACTATATTAAACTTTACCTGAGAATTAATATCGATTTACTTCGTTGCCAATTTTCTTAACTTTATAGCTGTTAATACTTTTTTGGTGTACAAAGGAAAGTCTGAATTTTGAATCCAACCGAAATAACCAGGCTCTTTTTCCAAGACGTCTTCCACTTTTTTTCCTTTAAATTTCCCAAAACCAAAGACTTCTTCGTCCTTTTTATTGAGTACTATGAATCCAGCCAGATCTGCAAATTTCTTGTGGGCGCTAAAAGTGGAAAGCCATTTGGTGTCGTTTTCTAAATCCGGATAGCGATCCAATTGGGACTTTAAAACTTCATAAGTCGCATTGGTATCGGCTTCGGCACTGTGGGCATCGGTAAGGTCTTTGTCACAGTAAAACTTATAAGCCGCTTCCAGCGTTCTCTTTTCTTTTTTATGAAAGATGGTCTGCACATCTACCGCATTGACTTTTTTCATGTCAAAATCCAATCCTACTCTAAGCATCTCTTCTGCCAAAAGAGGGATGTCAAACCTATTACTGTTATAACCCGCTAAATCGCAACCTTTGATCATCGCATTGATTTTAGGAGCGAGTTCAGCAAAGCTTGGCTCATTCGCCACATCTTCATCACTAATGCCATGTATAGCTGTGGTTTCCTTCGGTATTGGAATACCAGGGTTGACCTTCCAGGTATAACTTTCTTTATTATTATTTTCAAAAACTTTCAGGATAGAGATTTCTACAATCCTGTCTTTAGAAATATTGGTCCCTGTCGTTTCTAAATCAAAAAAACAAATAGGACGCGTCAATTTTAATTCCATTGCATTTAATTTGATACAAAGTTAGTGTTTGAAATCTAGGAATTCTTGAATTAACTAAAATTTGAAGTTTAATTCCAGCCTCCTAAAATCTGGTGTATTGAATTCAAAAAATAATTATTAAATTGTGTGCCAACTAACTATAACCGGATGCCATTAAAATTTGTTTCTTATATGAGCTCTCAGTCTCGTATTATGTCCAAAAAGAGTATTGAAGAGTTTTTGTTTCAGATAAGAGAAAAAAATAAGCACCTCACCATAACTGGCATTTTACTTTTAATACAAGGCAAATTTGTTCAATACATAGAGGGTCCTGCAGAAGAAATCGATAAGGTTTACGAGTCTATAAGTAAAGACCGAAGGCATACCGATATGATTTTATTGGATTCTGGAGACTTGGAGCAGCGGCAATTTAACGATTGGTCGATGGCTTACAAGGAAGTGACCGATAAACAAATAAGGGAAATTATTGGTGACAAAGACCTTGATCTTGAGGACATATTTCTCAACGGCAAAGACACCAACAATCATCCGGTCCTCACCGTTTTATACGAATTCGTCAAAACGCTCTCCACATAAAAACCTCTAAACTTTCATTTAGAGGTTTCGGTATCATATTATTTTTAACCTTTATTTTCTTTGAATAACGGCTTCTGCTTTTTCTGTAATCGCTTTCGCATTAAGGCCGTATTTGTCCAATAGCATAAGTGGTTCTCCACTTTCTCCAAAGGTATCGTTGGTAGCAACAAATTCCTGAGGTACAGGATGGTTCAAAGTTAGGGTTCTGGCTACACTTTCTCCAAGACCCCCTAAAAAGTTATGTTCTTCTGCTGTGACGACACAATTTGTCTTTTTGACAGACTTTAAGATTGCGGCTTCGTCCAAAGGTTTAATGGTGTGGATGTTGATGACTTCTGCAGAAATACCTTTCTCATCAAGAGCTTTCGCAGCTTCTAAGGCCTCCCACACCAAATGACCTGTAGCAATAATGGTGACATCATTACCTTCTGTGAGCGTAACGGCTTTTCCGATTTCAAATTTTTGATCTTCTGGAGTGAAATTAGCTACTTTAGGTCTTCCAAATCTCAGGTATACCGGCCCATCATGCTCTGCAACAGCAATAGTTGCTGCTTTGGTTTGATTGTAATCACAAGTATTGATGACCGTCATTCCGGGAAGCATTTTCATCAAACCCAAATCTTCAAGAATTTGATGAGTTGCGCCATCTTCTCCCAGGGTCAAACCTGCATGCGAAGCACAAATTTTGACATTTTTACCTGAATAGGCCACAGACTGACGAATTTGATCATACACACGTCCAGTTGAAAAATTAGCAAAAGTCCCAGTAAAGGGAATTTTGCCTCCTATGGTCATTCCCGCAGCAATACCAATCATATTAGCTTCTGCAATACCGATTTGAAAAAAGCGTTCTGGATGATTTTTTTTGAATTCATCCATCTTTAAAGAACCAGTTAAGTCTGCACAAAGTGCTACAACATCTGGATTGGTCTTACCAAGCTCTGCCAACCCGGCACCAAATCCTGAGCGTGTATCTATATTTCCTGTATTTGTATATGTTTTCATTTCTAAACTCTTAATTTTTAATGGTATATAACTTGATCTTAATAATCGCCTAAGGTTTCTGGATTTTGAGCTAAGGCTGTTTCTAACTGCTCATCATTGGGAGCTTTCCCATGCCAGGCATGAGTTCCCATCATAAAGTCGACTCCATTGCCCATTTCAGTTTCCATCAAAATCACGACTGGCTTTTTGTTACCAGACAAACCTTTTGCCTTTTCAAGCATAGATTTAATCGCCTCAACATCATTCCCTTCTTTAAGTTCAAGAACAATCCAATCGAAAGCTTCAAATTTTTTCTTCAGGTCTCCAAGTGGAAGAACATCATCTGTTGCCCCATCAATCTGCTTCTTATTGTAATCTATCGTGGCGATCAAGTTATCGATTCCTTTAGATCCGGCATATAATATCGCCTCCCAATTTTGACCTTCCTGCAATTCCCCGTCCCCATGCAGACTATAAATCAGATGAGAATCTTTATTCAATTTTTTGGTCTCTGCTGCACCAATAGCTACAGACATTCCTTGACCTAAAGAACCTGAAGCTATCCTGATGCCTGGCAAACCTTCATGTGTTGTAGGGTGACCCTGAAGTCTGGAATCTATTTTTCTAAACGTATTCAATTCCTCTACAGGGAAAAATCCAGACCTGGATAAAACGCTATAAAACACTGGTGAAATATGGCCGTTAGATAAGAAAAACAGATCTTCGTTTTTCCCGTCCATGTTAAAGTCTTTAGAGTAATCCATCACTTGCTGATATAGCACTGAGAAGAATTCTGCACAGCCTAAAGAGCCACCAGGATGACCTGAATTAACTTGGTGAACTTGTCGAAGAATGTCTCTTCTTACCTGGGTTACAAAATCGTGTAGTTGTTGTGTTGTAGACATGAGATAAAATCAAATTTTTTAAGTTGCTCAAAAGTAAGGATTTATTACAAAACAACTGTCTTAAGATTAAGGAACCTAATATTTATAGACTCAGAAAATAGTTTAATAGAAGTGCCTATCTTTGCAGGCTATTGAGATTATATATGAAATTTGAATTACTAAGTAAAGACCCAAGCTCCAAAGCTAGAGCCGGAACTCTTACTACAGATCACGGTGTTATCGAAACACCTATTTTTATGCCCGTTGGAACCATTGGAACGGTAAAAGGCGTACACCAAAGAGAACTAAAAGAAGAGATTGATCCTGATATTATTCTTGGCAACACCTATCATCTTTACTTAAGACCAGGAACAGGTATCTTAAAAAAAGCTGGCGGACTTCATAAGTTTATGAATTGGGATAGAAATATTCTTACAGATAGTGGTGGTTACCAAGTATATTCGCTTTCTGCCAATCGAAAAATAAATGAACAGGGAGTAAAATTCAAATCTCATATTGATGGCTCAACTCATTTATTCACCCCTGAAAGTGCAGTAGATGTCCAACGAGAAATCGGAGCAGACATCATTATGGCTTTTGACGAATGCACACCCTACCCCTGTGAATATAATTATGCTAAACGCTCAATGCATATGACCCACCGATGGCTGGATCGTTGTATGACGCACATGAAACGTACATCGCCTTTGTACGGGCACAATCAAACACTATTTCCTATCGTACAGGGCAGCACATATAAAGATTTAAGAAAGCAATCTGCCGAGTATATCGCCAATGTTGGAGCAGAAGGGAATGCTATTGGCGGACTTTCTGTTGGAGAACCCGATGATGAAATGTACGCTATGACAGAAGTGGTTACCGACATTTTACCGGAAGATAAACCCAGATATTTAATGGGTGTAGGGACTCCTTCAAATCTTCTTGAAAACATCGCTTTAGGCGTAGATATGTTCGATTGTGTCATGCCAACCCGAAATGCCAGAAACGGAATGCTGTTCACATCTGAAGGCACCGTCAATATCAAGAATAAGAAGTGGGAGGATGACTTCTCACCTTTGGATCCTGCTGGTTATACCTGGGTAGACACGGAATATTCAAAAGCCTATTTAAGACATTTATTTTCTGTCAAAGAACTCTTAGGCAAACAAATTGCTACTATTCACAATTTAGGATTCTATCTTTGGCTGGTAAGAGAGGCGAGGAGACAGATCCAAGCAGGAACATTTCGACCCTGGAAAGATTCCATGGTGAAAAAACTATCAATAAGACTTTAAAACTAGAGGATTGAAAATAATTGACTGGTACATTTTAAAGCGATATTTAGCCACGTTTGTTGCGCTTTTGTTGATGTTTATTCCGATAGGTATTATTGTGAATCTATCTGAAAAAATAGATGAGATTCAGGAAAACGAAGTTCCTTTGGAAGAAGTATTGGTGTTTTATGGGAATTTCACTATTTATTTCGCCAACTTATTATTCCCTATTTTTTTATTCCTTTCCATTATATGGTTCACATCCAAACTGGCAAATAATACCGAAATTATCGCCATCTTGAGTTCTGGGATTTCGTTTTGGAGGTTTTTAAGGCCTTATTTTGTTGGAGCAACTTTAGTTTGCGGGATCGCCCTGATATTTACAATGTACCTGGTTCCTAATGCCAGTGAGGGCTTTAATGAATTCAAATACAAGTATTTTAAGAAAGGCCGGCAGTCTCAGCAAACTTCTAATGTATACAGGCAGGTCAACGATGACGAATTTATATTCGCAACAAATTTCCAACCCGACACAAGAACTGCTAGGAATTTTACTCTCGAGCATTTTAAAGATGACAAAATGGAATTTAAAATCTCTGCTTCTCGCTTAAAATTCAATCCAGAAGATTCAACTTATACTTTAAATAGCTTTGAAAAGAGAACTATCAAGGATCGTGAAGATGAGATTTACAGAGTCTCATCACTAGATACCGTGCTTCCTTTTGAATTTGATGAACTTACCCCTGTAGAATATATTGCTGAAACCTTAGACTACGGTGAGCTAAAAGAGTTTATCGCCACCGAAAAGCGAAGAGGCTCTGCCAATATAAGCAGTTATGAAATCGTCGCCTACAAACGGTGGAGTGTTCCGATATCAGCTTTCATTCTGACCATTATTGCCGTTTCAGTTTCTGCCATGAAAAGGCGCGGAGGCATGGGGGTGAATTTAGCCATAGGGATCGTCATTGCCTTTGGTTATATATTTTTAGATAAAGTGTTTGGAACCATTGCCGAAAAGTCTACTTTTTCACCAATCATTGCCGTCTGGTTTTCCAATGTATTGTTTGGTATTTTAGCCATCTATCTACTAATCAAGGCTAAGCGCTAAATGTACTGAATAGCAAGAATTACATCTTCTATCATTCACTTTTATAATTGCATAACTTAAAAGCCTAACCTTTCAACTAAACCAAATACTTAAATGCAATAGCTCGATTAGTAGTTTTGAGGAAGAAACCAAAATATCAAAATAAACAGATATAACTTTTATATATTTGCCAATTGACTTTTTAAGAAACATACTGTATTCATGGAATATTTAGATTTTGAATTACCGATAAAAGCCCTTCAGGAACAATACGAAAAGGCTTGCGAAATAGGAGAAGACAGCGAAGTAGATGTGACGGATACATGTAAACAAATCAAGCTTAAACTCGACAACAAGAAAAAAGAGATTTATTCTAATCTTGATGCCTGGCAGAGGGTTCAACTTTCTAGACATCCTAATAGACCATATACCTTAGACTATATCAACGCTATCTGCGGTAATACTTTCATGGAGCTTCACGGCGACAGAACTTTTGGGGACGATAAAGCCATGATTGGAGGACTAGGTAAAATCAACCAGCAGAGCTTCATGTTTATTGGTCAGCAAAAAGGCTATAACACCAAAACGAGGCAATACAGGAATTTTGGTATGGCCAATCCGGAAGGTTATCGTAAAGCTTTGCGTTTAATGAAGAAAGCAGAAAAATTTGACTTACCTATCGTAACTCTGGTTGATACCCCAGGAGCTTTTCCTGGCTTAGAGGCAGAGGAACGAGGACAAGGTGAAGCAATCGCCAGAAATATCATGGAGATGAGTCAGCTCAAAGTGCCGATTATTGTTATCATCATTGGCGAAGGAGCAAGTGGTGGAGCTTTGGGAATTGCTGTTGGGGACAGGGTCATGATGCTCGAAAACACCTGGTACTCAGTTATATCTCCTGAATCCTGTTCTTCCATTCTTTGGAGAAGCTGGGAGTATAAGCAAACTGCAGCTGAAGCCTTAAAGCTAACCGCTACAGACATGAAGAAATTGAAAATTATAGACAAGATCATAAGAGAACCTCTTGGTGGTGCGCATAGCAATAGAGAGAAAACATTCGAAATTGTGACGAAAACCATTCTTTCAGAATTTGAAGAATTAAAAAAGTTATCCCCAGAAGATTTAATCGAAAAACGCATGAATAAATTTGTAGACTTAGGAGTCTATTCTGAGTAAACCTTATAAACTATAAATTTCTAAAAAAATCCAGATAAGTTTTATCTGGATTTTTTTGATTATCCACAATTTTTTAGAGTTATACACAGGGTATTGTGGAAAACACAAGACTGTTAACTACCGTCATAATAGGTTAACTTCGTAACCTTTTATTTACATTCGCACTATGGAAAACGCGACTCAATCTTCATTCAAAACATCATCAAAAGGTGATGTCATCAATCTTCAGAAAGGAAAAATACCGCCTCAAGCTATTGATCTTGAGGAAGTTATACTTGGGGCGATGATGATTGATAAGAAAGGTGTTGATGAAGTTATTGATATTTTGCATCCAGATGTCTTTTATAAAGAGGCTCACAAAAATATTTATGAAGCCATCATTTTACTCTTTGAAAAAGGAGATCCGATTGACTTATTAACGGTTTCCACCGAATTGAAGAAGTCGAAAAAGCTGCAAGCCTCTGGGGGCGAGTATTATCTGATACAATTGACCCAAAAGGTCTCTTCTTCTGCTCATATTGAATACCATTCACGTATTGTACTTCAGAAGTATATTCAACGTTGTTTGATTAAAATTTCCAATGAAATCATCGAAGAATCTTACGATGAAGGTACCGATGTTTTTGATCTTCTCGATCATGCAGAATCCAAGCTTTACGAAGTTACTCAGGGCAATATCAAACGGTCTTCTGAAACGGCTCAAAATTTGGTCATGCAGGCTAAAAAACGAATTGAGGAAATCTCTAACAAGGAGGGATTAAGCGGTGTTCCGTCTGGGTTTACAGACTTAGACAAGCTCACTTCCGGATGGCAGCCCAGTGACCTGGTCATTATTGCAGCTCGTCCAGGTATGGGTAAAACGGCTCTCACCTTAACCATGGCCAGAAATATTGCTGTAGGACAGAATATCCCCGTAGCTTTCTTTTCATTGGAAATGTCTTCGGTACAATTGATTACACGACTTATTTCATCGGAAACAGGCCTTAGCTCAGAAAAATTAAGGACTGGTAATCTGGAACCTCACGAATGGGAACAATTGAACGTTAAGGTAAAATCTTTGGAGCAAGCACCATTATTTATTGATGATACACCTTCCCTATCTATTTTTGATTTACGCGCCAAAGCCAGAAGACTCTCTTCTCAGCATGGAATTAAATTGATAGTGGTGGATTACCTCCAACTGATGACAGGAGGAGGCTCTCAAAAAGGAGGTAACAGAGAACAGGAAATATCAACAATTTCCAGAAACCTAAAAGCTTTAGCTAAAGAACTTAGTATCCCGGTTCTTGCATTATCTCAGCTTTCCAGAGCTGTTGAAACCAGAGGCGGAAGCAAAAGACCTTTATTAAGTGATCTTAGAGAATCTGGAGCGATAGAACAGGATGCCGATATCGTATCCTTTATCTACAGACCAGAATATTACGATATTGAAGAGTGGGATGATGATGCACAAACGCCTACACAAGGCCAGGCAGAATTTATTATCGCCAAGCACAGAAACGGTGGTTTGGACAACATTCGATTGAAGTTTATCGGTCAACTTGGTAAATTTGAGAATCTTGATAATTTTGACTCTCCATTTGAAATCAATTCAAGTATGAACGCAGGTAAGGATGCTGATGCACCTTCCTTCCCTAATGCTGAAGACGTCTTTGGTTCGACCCCACCTCCACCTCCACCAGGCATGGATGATGATGAGGTTCCGTTTTAATTTGTTAAAATGAAAAAAATAATCATCATAGTTATAAGTCTGATAAGCTGGAGTAGCTTCTCCAACTTTATACTTATTCCCATGGATTTTGAATCTCAGGATAACCATCTCAAAGCTTACGGCATCTCCTACTGGCTCCTCGAAAAAGATCAAAAAGTACAATGGCTTTTGAATTATAGAGGAGGCTCCTTTCTTTCTCCATTTTCAGAAGAATTAAAACGAGAATGTACCATTAGAGGTGTTTCTTTTGAAGTGATTTCAGATTCTAAATCTGAAGAAATTTTACAAACGATTAACAGTCCTTCTCAAAATATGGAGGCCGTTTTACTTGAAAAAGCTCCTAAAATTGCAGTGTATTCACCAAGTGGAAACGCTCCCTGGGATGATGCTGTTACCATGGTTCTCGAATTTGCAGAGATCCCTTATCAAACTATTTATGATGATGAAGTCCTGCAGGATGAATTGTTGTTATACGACTGGCTTCACCTCCATCATGAAGATTTCACAGGACAATACGGTAAATTTTACAGGGCATACAGGTCGGCTCCCTGGTATATTCAGGAAAAAAAAGAGGCAGAATCCTTAGCCAAACGTTTAGGCTACGATAAAGTATCTGATGCAAAGTTGGCTGTCGCCAAAAAAATAAATGATTATGTCATCGGAGGTGGATTTATGTTTGCCATGTGTAGTGCTACAGATTCATTTGATATTGCACTATCTGCAGATGGTGTTGATATTTGCGAACCTATGTTTGATGGAGATCCATCCGACTCAGGATATCAAAATAAAATTGATTTTTCTAAGACCTTTGCCTTCACAGATTTTATACTGGAAAAAGACCCTATGGTTTATGAGTATTCGTCTATCGACATGACAGAGCGGAGAAACATTCCAAAAACCAAAGATTACTTTACTTTGATGGATTATTCTGCGAAGTGGGATCCTATCCCTACAATGCTTTGCCAAAACCACACGGCAGTCGTGAAAGGTTTTATGGGGCAAACTACTGCGTTCAATCCTATTCAAATAAAATCTAATGTGTTGGTCATGGGTAAGAACAAGCTAAACAATGAGGCGCGATACATTCATGGTATTAAAGGCAAGGGCTTTTTTACTTTTTATGGTGGTCACGATCCTGAAGATTACCAGCATCGGGTGGGAGATCCTAAAACGGAGCTTGAACTTCACCCTAAATCGCCTGGCTATCGCTTAATATTGAATAATATCCTCTTTCCGGCTGCAGAAAAAAAGAAGCAGAAAACCTAAGTTATTTAAATATCTTCTTTTTGCGGAGCTCGAAGTTTTGGCCCAAATATACTTTACGCACCATCTCATCATCGGCAAGCTCTTCTGGCTGTCCGTGCTTAAGAATTCCACCTTCAAACATCAGATATGTTCTATCGGTAATCGCTAAAGTTTCCTGTACGTTGTGGTCTGTAATGAGAATACCTATATTTTTATTTTTAAGCTGAGCGACAATTTTTTGAATATCTTCGACAGCAACAGGATCTACTCCGGCAAAGGGTTCGTCGAGAAGTATAAATTTAGGATCTGTAGCTAGAGCTCTGGCTATTTCTGTTCGTCGACGTTCACCTCCAGACAGTAAATCTCCTCTATTGGTTCTGATATGGTTTAAGCCAAATTCGCTGATGAGTGCTTCCATTTTCTCTTCACACTCTTTCTTAGTTAAATTTCTTAGCTGAAGAACGCTCATCAAGTTATCCTCAATACTCAATTTTCTAAAAATAGAAGCTTCCTGTGCCAGATAACCAATGCCATTTTGAGCGCGTTTATACATTGGGAATTTAGTAATATCTACCTTGTCCAGATAAATTCTCCCTCCATTGGGTTTTATAAGCCCAACGATCATATAAAATGAGGTGGTCTTGCCGGCACCGTTCGGCCCTAGCAAACCAACGATTTCACCCTGAGTTACCTCAACACTGATACCTTTCACCACTTTTCTCCCTTTATAGGATTTGATCAGGTTTTCTGCGCGGAGTGTTGCTTGGCTTGTACTCATACTTATACTTTTCTGGTCGATTTGAGACCAAAGATAATCATCTCTACGACACCAATTAAAATAATAGAATACGCCAATAGTTCCAGACTTTCTTCGGAGGCATCTTTTACAGGCCTCATGAAGTCTCTCAGGCTTACAACCTTTTCACCATTGTCTGTTATCACATATTTATCATGCGTGTCTCTTAACAAGTCAATCCACATCAACTTTCTGCCGTATAATCGAGAAAATATATGTAAAATAACCAATCCAGAGAAGAAAAAAGCAAAACCATAGGTCTTGGATACCGAAGCGATCTCAAGGATTAGTTTTTTCCAATTTTTCACAACGAGTATCAGGACCAAAATAACGATGACCAATGAAAAAGCCTGCCAAGCTTTATCAAATAGCTGTGTATTTAGCCAAAAATCAAATTCCCTAACAAAGTGAACACCTAAGAATCCCGCTAAAACAAGAAAAAACAGTCTAAAGTCTTTTGCTCTCGACGCAAAACCAACCAAAAGCACTGTACTTATTAATAATACAATTTCCTGTGTGATCTCGATTAATGAATCCTCCTTGACTTCACCTTCAGCAAAATCAAACTGAATGACTAAAGCCATAAGAAACATCACGGCTGCATAACTTACCAATCTAATAAAAAGCGGGATTAATGGTTTCATAGAAATATGACTTGAATTAGCTGGTTTTACCAAATTTTTGTTCTAAAGCTTCCCAATATTCAAAAGCTCGTCTTAAATGTGGAATAACAATGGTCCCACCAACTAGTGTTCCAATGCTTAAAGCTTCTACAACTTGTTCCCTTTGGAGACCTTCTTTGTAAGAAGATTCCAGGTGATACTTGACGCAATCATCACACCTTAACACCAAAGACGACACCAAACCCAAAAGTTCCTTTGTCTTTACATCCAAAGCGCCCTCTGTAAAGGAGTTGGTATCTAAGTTAAAGATACGCTTTAAGACTTTATTGTTTTCATCTAAAATCTTACCATTCATTCTGGCTCTATAAGCCTCAAATTCATCTACTAAATCAATCATAATTTATGTTTTGTTTTGCTTTTCTTTTTTCTTCTTTTCGTTGTTTTCTCAGCACCAATTTTGATATAAAAATGCTCACTTCGTATAAAACCAATACCGGGATCGCCACTATGACCTGGCTGGCAATATCTGGAGGTGTGATCAAGGCTGAAATGATCAATATAAACACCAGCGCATATTTTCGATTTTTCTTCAGAAACTCTGGAGTTACCACTCCTACTTTTGTAAGGAAATAAATGATAACAGGCAGCTCAAAGATTAAGCCACTTGCTAGAACTGAAGCTCTGACAAGGCCAATATAACTACTTAAATCAAAATCATTAAAGACCTCGGTACTCACTGTATAACTCCCTAAAAAATTTACAGAAAGCGGCGTAATCACATAGTAGCCAAATAACACCCCTAGAAAGAATAAAAATGAAGTTACGATAATAAAACCTCTGGCTGTTTTTTTTTCTGAAGACTGCAGACCCGGAGCTAAAAATGCCCAAAATTGGTAGATAACATATGGGAAAGCCATGATAAACCCTGCTGTAATGGAGGTCCAGATATGGGCACTAAATTGGCCAGCCATAGTTCTACTCTGAATTCTGAAAGGCAATTCATCAAAACAAAAACTTTCCTGTAGGCCTAAATATTCTGAAATGTTGCAAAGCACACTGTAGGTTAAAAAATCAGCACGCTTAGGACCAAAGATGATCACATCGAAGATGAAGGACTTTAAGCCAAAAGCAATGGCTCCTCCTATTAATATCGCAAGCGTAGCCCGCAATAAATGCCATCTCAAATCTTCGAGATGATCTAAAAAAGACATGGTATTGGGATCCTTCTTGGATTTTGATTTTGCCATATTATATAATGCCTTCTTTTACCAAGTTATGAAGGTGAACAATACCAGCATATTTTCCAGACTCCAAAGCGATAAGTTGAGTTATATCGTTGTTTTCCAAAAGCTCCAGAGCCTCAATAGCCATTGCTGAATTCTTGATGGTTTTAGGATGTTCAGACATAATGTCTTTTGCTTTTAGTTGAGTAAAGTCCTCTGTAGAACTCAACATCCGCCTTATGTCTCCGTCTGTGATGATCCCTACAACTTCTTCATTTTCCAAAACTGCTGTCACCCCCAGCATATTTCGAGAAATCTCAACAATAACATCTTTTAGCGGGGTGTCTTTACTTACCTTAGGCTTCATATTTTGAGAAGTGATATCCTGAACTCTCAGGTATAATGTTTTGCCCAGAGCTCCACCTGGATGAAATCTTGCAAAATCATCACTGGAAAATCCCCTCAATTTCAATAAACACACAGCCAGAGCATCACCCATGACCAATTGAGCGGTTGTACTTGTCGTAGGGGCCAAGTTGTTGGGACAAGCTTCTTTTTCTACAAAGGCATTCAGTATAAAATCGGCTTGTTGACCCAAAAAAGAATCTTTATTGCCAGTTATGGCTATTAAGGTGTTCTTAAAATTCTTGATCAGTGGAGCTAAAACTTTTATTTCTGGTGTATTCCCACTTTTTGAAATACAAATAACAATATCATCTTTAAGAATGGTGCCCAGGTCACCGTGAATCGCATCTGCTGCATGCATAAAAACAGCAGGTGTTCCTGTAGAATTTAGTGTAGCCACAATTTTGGTAGCAATAACTGCACTCTTACCAATTCCAGTGATAATAACTCTACCTTTGGATTTATAAATGGTATTGACAGCATCAGAAAAAGAATTATCAATGAGGCTCTCAAGATTTTTGATCGCCTTGTACTCCATTTCGATAATTTCTTTTGCGTAAGATTGTATTGCTACATCTTCCATAAATTACTATATTTAATAATTGTGCACCTTTAAAGAATGCGTATATTTAATCCTGCAAAGGTAAATAAAACTAAATAGTAATAATTCAATTGGAACAAATCAATTTACATCAAGAATTAAAGAAATACTTTGGTTTTAATGAGTTCAAAGGACTTCAGGAAGACGTTATAAAAAGCATTGTTGCAGATCAGGATACATTTGTAATAATGCCAACAGGAGGCGGTAAATCATTGTGTTATCAACTTCCTGCATTAATTAAAGACGGTACTGCTATTGTTGTATCACCGCTCATCGCTTTAATGAAAAATCAAGTCGATGCCATTAGAAACATATCAGAGCATCATGGGGTCGCTCATGTGTTGAATTCTTCATTAAATAAGACTCAGGTCAAACAGGTTAAAGAAGACATTTCCAACGGTGTAACTAAACTGCTTTATGTCGCTCCAGAGTCACTTACTAAAACAGAATACATCGACTTTCTAAAAGAAGAAAACATCTCCTTTTTAGCGATAGATGAGGCCCACTGTATTTCAGAATGGGGACACGATTTCAGACCTGAATATCGCAATCTAAAGAATATTATAGAGCGTATTGGAAATGACATTCCCATTATTGGCTTAACAGCTACAGCTACTCCTAAAGTACAGGAAGATATTTTAAAAAACCTAAGAATTCCGAATGCCAAGACCTTCAAAGCCTCGTTTAACAGGCCAAACCTTTATTATGAAATAAGGCCGAAAACAGAAGACATCGATTCTGACATTATCAAATTTGTCAAGAAGAATACTGGCAAAAGCGGTATCATCTACTGCTTGAGCAGAAAACGCGTAGAGCAACTAGCTCAAACCCTACAGGTAAACGGCATTAAAGCTGTTCCTTATCACGCTGGCCTGGACGCCAAAACACGAAGCAAACACCAGGATATGTTCCTGATGGAAGACATAGATGTAGTAGTCGCTACCATCGCTTTTGGAATGGGGATTGATAAACCCGACGTGCGTTTTGTCATCCATAACGACATCCCAAAGAGTATTGAAAGCTATTACCAAGAAACAGGCAGGGCTGGCAGAGACGGAGGCGAAGGCCATTGTATTGCCTATTACAACCATAAAGACATCGAGAAACTTGAGAAGTTTATGAGCGGTAAGCCAATTGCAGAACAGGAAATTGGCCATGCTTTACTACAGGATATCGTAGCTTTTGCAGAAAGTTCTATCTCAAGACGAAAATACATCTTGCATTATTTTGGAGAAGAATTTGACAACGAAACTGGCGAAGGCGGCGATATGGACGATAATGTTCGCTATCCCAAAAAGAAAAAAGAAGCTAAAGAAGATGTCTCGTTAATTCTAAAGACCGTTAAGGATACAGGACAGCTTTTTAAATCCAAAGAAATCATTCATACACTCACTGGCACAACCAATGTTTTAATTAAGTCCAACAAAGTTGAAAGTTTGGACGTTTTTGGAAAAGGAAAAGATAAACCTGCAAGCTACTGGACAGCACTGCTCAGACAGGTCATTATTTCTGGTATGCTAAAAAAAGAATTAGAATCCTATGGTGTTGTAAAAATACAGCCGAGCGGGGAATCCTTCTTAAAAACTCCTACTTCTTTTATGATGACTGAGGATAATGATTTTAGCAAGCCTATGAAAAGTCAGGCATCATCTCAGCCATCTGGGGGAACAGATCAAAAGCTACTTAAAATGCTTAAGGACCTCCGTAAAAAAATTGCCAAACGAAAAGAGGTACCGCCATTTGTCGTATTTCAGGATCCATCTTTGGAGGATATGGCTTTAAAATATCCTATAAATAACGATGAGCTCATCAATATACATGGCGTTGGGGAAGGAAAAGCAAAAAAATTCGGAAAAGATTTTATCAGTCTTATCAAAGACTATGTTGAAGAAAATGACATTTTAAGGCCTGATGATCTGGTGGTCAAAAGTACTGGAGCTAATAGTGCCAACAAATTATATATCATTCAAAACATAGACAGAAAATTACCTCTCACGGATATTGCTCAAGGTAAAGGTTTCGAGATGAAAGATTTCATCAAAGAAATGGAAGCCATTGTTTTTAGTGGGACTAAACTAAATATCAACTATTGGCTGGATGATCTTCTGGATGAAGACCAACAAGAGGAGATTCACGACTATTTTCTGGATGCCGAATCCGATAGCATTAATGAAGCTATAGATGAATTTGATGGTGACTACGATGAAGAAGAATTAAGACTTTATCGCATCAAGTTTATCAGCGAAGAGGCTAACTAAAAAAATCCATCCGCCTGAGGCGGATGGATTTAAAAATTGTGATAGCTAGTTTTATTTAATTAACTTTTGGAATAAATACCTCTGCAAGCATACATCTGGCGCTTCCTCCACCATGAGTTTCTATCGTAGTAAGGTCGCTACTTAGGATCTTACAGTGCTTCTCAATCGCTCTGATCTGATGATCTTTAAGAGACTGATGTGCTGTTTTACTCATCACCAAATACTTATCAGTTTTACCCTGCACCTGTAACATATTTCCAGCAAAATTTTTCATTTGGTCTTCAGAAATCGTAATGATTTCTTTATTGTCTTTAGCAAGGCTTTCTGAAACGAGTTTTCTTTCTTTTTTATCATCAATAGTGTCCAGGCAAATAACTGCAAATTCTTCGGCAACGCACATCATGACATTGGTATGGTAAATGGGTAAACGTTCTCCATCATGACTTTGATAAGCTGTAAAAATAATTGGAGTAAATTCAAAATCTTCACAAAACTCAATCACTAGATCTTCATCAGCTCTAGGCGATAATGCGCAATAGGCTTTTTGATGTTGACGATCCAAAATCAAGCTACCTGTTCCTTCTAAATAAACATTTTCTAATTCTGCTGAGGTATAATCTACAAAATTCCTGATGAATCTTCCCTCACCTTCAATCTTTTCAAAAATATCTTCACGTCGCTCTTTACGTCTATTTTTTGCAAACATGGGATACAACGCGACATCCCCATTTTCATGAAAAGACACCCAGTTGTTCGGAAAAATAGAATCTGGCGTGTCTTGCTCTGCAATATCATCCACAATAATTACATTAACTCCTACTGATTTTAATAATTCTGCAAAATTATCAAACTCCTCTTGAGCTTTCTTATTGACAGTGGCTTGTAATTCTTCTGTTGACTTCTGAAAGTAATTATTGACGGCCGTCTCTTCATTCATTCTGAAATTGACGGGTCTAATCATTACCAATGTATCTGTAATCTGTTTCATATCATTATCTGTATAATTCTCCCAGCTATTTTGCACTTAACATTACTGGCATATAGTCAAACTTGTTACTCTCTGATTAAGGGTAAGGTTGAACATCTTAGGAGTCCTTCCTGCTTGGCAATTTCTCTGTAATTAACAGTTTCAACAAGAATACCTTTGGATCTCAACCAGGTATTGAGACGAGTGAAATGTTGATCTGAAATGACAATATCTTCTGAAATAGAAAAGATATTACTATTCATATCATACATCTCCTGAGCGCTAATTTCGAATACGTTGTCAACCCCATAAAGATTTACAAGCCACTTATATTCTTCTTCTTCTAAAAATCCATTTTTATGAATAATCGCATATTGATTTCCTACTGGTTGAAAGCAACAATCCAGGTGGAGTGCGTTAGCTTTAGGGTCTGTATTAGATTTTCTAAGATTAAAAGACTTCACGGTTTTATCAGGAAACAACTGTCTCAATTCTTCAACTGCTTCAACATTGGTTCTAGCAGTTATAAAATCTGAATAATCCTCTCCTCTATAGGTGCCTACAAGGAGGTAATCTCCAAGAGGCATGACATCTCCACCTTCAACATGAGAAGGCTCGGACAGTTTAATTTTCTTATCAGCATCAATCTCATCTAAAATGTAGTCAATGGCCTTGATTTCCTTTTCTCTGTCTGGTAAAATATTAGCGAAAACAAACTTATCTTCGATAACAAAACCGATATCTCTTGAGAAAATTTGGTTATAATCTTTTATGACCCTTGGCCTAAGAACCTCTACGTTATGCTTCTTTAAAATCTCAGCTACCGATTCCATCTCGTCAATCATGTCTTTTTCTTCGGGATAGGTGCCTTCTTTTATATGCTGTTTTGATTTGGGATCGTATGCCTCCTCGAGGCTTGGCTTTGAGCCAATAGAATCTGCGACACCTAAAATGACCGCTTTAAGGGTAGAGGTCTCGTTTTTTATATTAAGTTTCAAATCTTTATTTTAAATTTTTTGCAAATATACTGAAAAGGCAATGCTTTTGCCAATTCAAAGACCAATATCAAAAGTTGAGAAGCAAATTAGGATCCGGGCAGTTTTTCTTGTAAAATTCTAGATCTGTTACAGCACAAACTCCCGGGTAATCACCGGTGTTGTCACCTATATCTAATATGAGCTGGAAATGAAGATGTGGAGCATAATTCCCATTAACTTCATTCGTTCCTAATAAAGCCAAAGGCTGATCTAAGAGAATAGTCTCTCCTACTTTATAACTGTAAAGAGATTCTCTGGATAAATGCCCGTATAAAGTATAAAAATTTCGCTCATTAAGCTGATGCTCAACTATTAGCGTTGGTCCATAATCACCAAAATTTAAATTATCCTGCTGGCTGTGTATCTTTCCAGACAAGGGACTGTATACAGGTGTTCCGGCGGGGGCCCAAACATCTATACCTAAATGAATATTACGTTTATGAGAATGGGAGCTATCGCCAAAGTAGGAACTTCTATCGTAAAGACTTCGCTTTTCTAGGTAACCTCCAAACGCAGCCTGAGCCTTGTATCTTTTAAGGTACTTCTCCAGATAGTCCTGAAGAGCGAATTCTGTGGATAAATCTAAAGCCATTTCAGAAGTCGCTTTATCTGAAAGGTCTAGATCTACATAATCTGTTCTGGAATAGTCTGGTCCTAAAATTGAAAAAAAACTGGAATTTAAGTGATCTTTTATCAAATTCAGCATAAGATAAACCTTGAGTTTTAAACTAATAAAACCCCAACGAAAGCTGGGGTTTTGATTTATTTCTATTTAGATAATTTAATCTTCAAGAATATTGAGCGTCACATCTATATTGTCGCGAGTTGCTTTTGAAAAGGGACAGACTTCGTGAGCCTCATTGACAAGTTTTTCTCCTGTTTCAATATCGCTTACTCCCGGCATATAAGAATCTAATACTGCAGAAAGCAAAAGTCCACCTTCATCATCCTTATTGATACTAATATGAGCTGAAACGCTAAAATCTCCGAGATCTACACTATGTTTTTGAGCTACCAGACTTAAAGCACTACCGAAACATGCTGCATAGGCAGAACCAAAAAGCTGTTCTGGATTTACGCCATCGCCTCCATCACCGCCTAGACCTTTAGGCATACTTAACGGAAGATCTATTGGACCATCTTCTGTTTTGACGTGACCTTTACGTCCTCCTTTCGCGGTTGCTTTTGCTGTATAAAGTGTTTCCATGATTTTAATTTTTTAGTTTAATCGAATATACTAACTACACTAGCTGGGTAAAAAAATGAATTCATAAATTTGTACTAAATCTAAACGTATGCCTTCGTCTGAAAATAAGAAATCTGCTCTGCAAGAAAGCAAGAGTGACCCTAGCCTGAACATGAGTGCATCTTCTGCTGAAAGAATTAAAGCTTTAAGACGAAAATCTAGAGATATCAAGCAATTGATCGACGGCATTTTGAAGGGTAATACAACAGATTTAAGTCAGGCCATAACTCTTATTGAAAGCCAAAGTAAACGCCATACAGAAGACATTAAATTACTCATCTCCTCCTGTTTACCTTACTCTAATAAATCGCTTAGAATTGGCATTACGGGGATTCCGGGAGTTGGTAAAAGTACGTTCATAGAACAATTGGGCCTTTTATTGGCAGGCAAGGGTCATAAGGTGGCAGTTTTAGCTGTAGATCCATCTAGCTCTGTTACTCGAGGAAGTATTTTAGGTGATAAAACCAGAATGGAACAATTAGTCCAACACCCTAATGCTTACATAAGACCTACAGCCTCTGGAGAGTCACTGGGCGGTGTAGCCAGAAAAACCCGAGAAAGCATCTTGCTATGTGAAGCTGCCGGATACGATATTCTATTGATTGAAACAGTGGGAGTTGGACAGAGTGAAACAGCTGTCCACAGCATGACCGATTTTTTCTTGCTCTTAAAATTGGCAGGCGCTGGAGATGAGCTACAGGGCATCAAGCGCGGCATTATTGAAATGGCAGATGCTATCGTTATCAATAAAGCCGATGGCGAAAATGTAAAGGCTGCAAAAAAAGCTAAAGTCGAATTTAATAGGGCTTTGCATATGTATCCTGCAAAATCTAACGGCTGGGTACCAAAAGTTAAACTGGCAAGTGCCTTGAATAATCAAGGCATAGACAAAGTTTGGACTATGCTTTCAGACTATTTTGAAACAGCTAAATCAAATGGCTTTTTTGAGGAAAAAAGAGCGAGTCAAAACAAGTTTTGGCTCACCCAAACCATAGAAGATACCTTAAAGCAAAACTTTTATCAAAACGAGATTATAAAAGCTGAATTCCCTAAAATCCTTGAAAAAATTCAAAATCAGACTATAAGCCCATTTGAAGCCGCAGAATATCTTCTAAATAAAACCCATTCGAATTAATTAATCGACCGTAAATTGAATTTTGAAGTTAAGTAGTCATAAAATCTGAAGAATGTATATCCTGTAGCTACTCCAAAGGTTGCACCCGTTATTATATCTCCAGGATAATGAACACCTACGTAAATCCTGCTATAAGTGATCATGAAAGCCCAAAAGAACATCCAGTAAAAGACATTTTTAAAATAAGGTTTTAAGATATTAGAAACCAGGGTAGCTACTGCAAATGAGCTAATGGCATGACCAGAAAAGTATCCGAATTTGCCACAGCGCTTAGCTAAAAATCTTCCGTATTGAATAAACTCTTCATTACAAGGTCTGAATCGCTGAAAGCTAGCTTTAGTGAAATTAGCCAATTGGTCTGTAAAGGTAATCATAAGAGCTACTATCAAAACAGTTACCCCTAAAACTTTTAGATTCGTCTTCTTAAAAATTAGGTATAAAAGGACTGCATACAATGGAATGGAAGTTTCCTTTTCAGTTAAGAGAACCCAAAACCAATCCCATTCCTTGACCCCAAGATTATTGAGATACAGAAAAATTTCTGTATCTATATGTTTTATGCGTTCGATCATTGGTTATTGATATCTGTCGACTTCTCTATCGTAAAATTCTGAAGCCTCTTTGATTAAATTATTGGTTTCCTCAACTAGATCTTCTTCATTTTCAACATCAAAGTCTTCAAACCATTCGATATCATCGGTCTTTAAATCAATAATAAATCTCGGGAATTCGGTATGAATGATAAAAATAGACTCGGGATAATCTGTATTATCCCCTAAAATAAATCTGGGTAATTTCATGTAGATTCTAATTTAGTTTCTTCAAAAGTAAGAATTTGTTTTTTGGAGAGCATGTTAAATCGGATATAGAGCATAATTGCCGAAGCTGTTAGTCCCGAAAGCAGGCCCAACCAAATCCCCATACTGCCTAAAACATCTGCTTTACCTGTAAAATATGAGATTGGTAAACCGATGAGCCAATAGGCAATAAAACATAATAAGGTAGGGACTTTGACGTCCTGTAGCCCTCTCAAAGCGCCGAGAATAGTCACTTGTAACCCATCACTGAGTTGAAATAAGGCTGCTATAATTAAAAGTTGAGAAGCCAATCTTATGACTTCACCATCATCGATATACAAGGTGGGTAGAAATCCTTTTAAGAGAATAAAGCCGAGAGCGAATAGACCTTCGATGAGAAAAACTTGAAGAAAAATAGAATAGGCGACGTCTCGAAGGGTTTTAAATTTTCGTTTCCCTTTTTGATTGGCCACTCGTATTGTAGCTGTCACTCCGAGACCTACAGCTATCATAAAGGTCATTGATGCTAGATTTAATGCAATCTGATTGGCAGCCTGTGGTTTGGTCCCTAAAGTTCCAGCCAGTAAGACAGTCGCTGTAAAGATTCCACCCTCAAAAAGCATTTGTAAAGCTGTAGGAAAACCAAGGTTAATAAGCCTTTTGAAAATAGCCTTGTCCAGCGATCTTTTCATCAGTATAAAATAAGACTTAAGCTTGGGCCTTCTACTCAGAATCAGATACAGAAGTATTAACATGAAAATTCTGGAAATCAAGGTACCAATAGCTGCACCTTCAAGTTCTAATCTTGGAAAAAACCAGATTCCATAAATCAATAAATAATTGAAAATAACATTAACTACATTGGCAGCTAAGGTTGCGTACATAGCATATTTAGTTAAAGAAAGACCGTCTGCAAATTGCTTAAAACCCTGAAAAATCATCAAAGGGATAAGTGAAAATGCAACGATATCGAGATAAGGAAGAGCCAGCTCAACCACATCTTTAGGTTGATCTAAGTGGTATAAAACTGGTTTTGCGAGCAACAATAATAAAAATAAAATCACACCATTGGCAGCACACATTACCAGACCATGTTGAAAATATACTCTGCCTTTCTTTGCATCGTTTTCTCCGTCTGCTTCTGCAATAAGGGGGGTGATGGCAAAGCTGAACCCTATTCCTAAAAAGAGAGCGAAAAAAATGAGCGTATTCCCTAATGAAACAGCTGCCAGAGGAGCAGCTCCAAGTTTCCCAATCATCAAGTTGTCTACAAATCCTACTAACACATGCCCAAGTTGACCAAGCATGATGGGTAGAGCAAGACTGAAATTCTTTGAGAATTCTTTAGTATATACGGATAAATCCAAAAGCACTATTTTTCGATGTGCAAAAGTACACTTTGCATACAAATTAAAATGTGAGGATCAATTATTTAAAATTTTAAATTACACGTCAATATGCTGATGAGATTTACAGCTCAACTATCAATTTTCCATATCTTTGACTCTTCAATCTTCTAAACCAGAACACTTGAAAAAAGATTACGACAAAGAAGAAGTCATACGCCACGTCGCCAATTTGTTACAGGAAATCCCTACTTCAATGGAGATTGTTAAAGACGATTCCAAAAAAGGAGAAAGGTTTCTCTATTTAGCAAGGCATATGGTGGAAAAAGCCATTAAAAAAGACGCTCTCCTAGTATCGGATGATGGTCGAGGCATTGCTATCTTTTTTAAAATGGACGGTAAAGGAGAAGGTTTTTGGACTGAGCTTATCAATGATTTAAAACTTGCTATAAACGTCACTGGTATCAAAAAAGGGCTCAAAGCACTTAAAACCCAAAAATTCGTGAGACAGCAACGTCCCAATGAAGGCGAATACCTCTACTGCTGGTTTTGGGGAATTTTAGAAGATGCCAGAGGAAATACCAGTGATAAGACCCCTTACAAAATGAAGGATGAAATGTTCAGAATATCAAAAGAATTGCAATTACCTATTTATGCAGAAACCCGAATTAGAAAGGTTTCTATAGCTTATAGAAGGTATGGATTCGAATTGCTTAAAGACTGGAAACATCCCAGCGGAGACCTCATGTATTTTTTGAAATACACTCCTCCTCTTCCGGATTCTGCTAATTAGCCTTTAACTGAACGAATGTTTTAACATCTTCCTGAGTTATTTTTTTATCACCAAGTATGATTAATCGTTCTACCACATTCCGTAACTCTCTCACATTTCCAGTCCAAGTTAATCCCTCTAAAAGAGCAACTGCTTTATGATCGAATACCTTGGGCTTAGTGCCCTGCTCTTTGGCTATTTTTTCTGTAAAGTGTGAAATGAGCTCAGGAATATCTGCTTTTCTATCTTTTAAAGCTGGCACATTGATAATGATAACCGCCAGACGATGGTAGAGATCCTCTCTAAAGTTTTTATTGTCAATTTCTGCTTTTAAATCTTTGTTTGTAGCGGCAAGAACACGTACATCTACTTTGATGTCCTTATCGCTACCAACACGCTGAACTTTATTTTCCTGTAGAGCTCTAAGAACTTTAGCCTGAGCAGAAAGGCTCATGTCACCAATTTCATCTAGAAATAGTGTTCCGCCGTTGGCAGCTTCAAATTTACCCGCTCTATCTTTATTGGCTGAGGTGAAGGCTCCTTTAACATGACCAAATAATTCGCTTTCTATAAGTTCTGAGGGAATCGCAGCACAATTCACTTCAATAAAAGGGCCTTTATTTCTATTACTTTTTTCGTGAAGCCAGTGAGCTACAAGTTCCTTACCTGTACCGTTTTCACCTGTGATTAAAACTCTGGCTTCGGTAGGTGCTACCTTATCTATCATAGATTTGATGTGATCGAGCTCTTTAGATTTACCAATCATTTCATACTGCTTGGACACTTTTTTCTTCAGCTGTTTGTTTTCCTGAGCAAGCTGAGTATGGTCTAAAGCGATTCTTACGGTGTTGAGCAATCGGTTTAGATCTGGTGGTTTGGAGATATAATCAAAGGCTCCATTTCGCATAGTCTCTACAGCCGTTTCCAGATCACCATGACCAGAGATCATAATAACAGGTAATTCAGGTTGTAATTTTTGACAGGCAGATAGCACTTCGAGACCATCCATTTTAGGCATTTTGATATCGCACAGAATTAGGTCGTAGGTGGTTTTTTTAATCAAATCTATTCCTTGCAATCCATCTTCAGCCTCATCGATGGAATAATTCTGATCTTCTTCTAAAAGTATTTTTTTCAAAACGCGTCGAATCGCGTCTTCATCTTCAATAATTAATATTTTTGGCATGTACTGTCTTAATTTGATAATAAATATAGGTGTATTCAAAAGCAATCACACCACAGAAATCAAGTTTTTAGAATATTTTAATTATAGCCTTAGCAGGATAATGATAGTCAGTAAAATTTTAAACCTTTTTGACTAGTAAACAGGTTTAAGTCTATAGCTTAAAACAAAACCCACCCTAAATCAGATTCAGGATGGGAAAAAAATTGCTATGAAAAAAGAAAAACACCGCTTAAGAAGCGATGTTCAAATATATATAATCTTTTGTTAACTAGATTATGAAAACATATCTTTTACTTTTTCAAAAAATGACTTATCAGATCTATTAGGATTCGGTTCAAAATTGGTGTCATTCAAGTTGCTTTCGAAAAAATCCTTCTGTTCTTTACTCAAGGTTTGTGGTGTCCATACGTTGATATGCACTAATAAATCTCCAGTACCATAACCGTTTAAATTGGGTAATCCTTTATTTCTTAGACGCAGTATTTTACCGCTTTGGACTCCAGGCTCTACTTTAATTCTCACCTTACCACTTACGGTCTCAATTTCTTTACTAGCTCCTAATGCAGCTTCAGAAAAACTGACGTAAAGATCATAATGAAGATTTTCTCCGTCACGTTGTAAGTTATCATGGGCTTTTACTTCTATAAGCACAATTAAATCTCCAGAAACACCGTCACCAACTGGCTCATTTCCTTTTCCTGAAACTTTCAATTGCATTCCATCTTCTACACCTGCTGGAATTTTGATGGATACTGTTTCCTCTTCCATTTTGAGACCGTGAGCATCTGTACCCTGTCCTTTCTTATCAATAATTTGTCCAGATCCACCACATGCTGTACAAGGAGATGCCGTTTGCATTCTACCAAGAATAGTATTGGTTACTCTTGTAACTTGACCACTTCCTTTACAGGTCGTACAGGTTTTAAATGTCGTGTCTGAAGGTTTTTTCTTACGAGAAACTTTTACTTTTTTATCAACGCCTTTTGATACTTCTTCTAAGGTTAAACTAACGCGTATCCTCAGATTGGAACCTTTGGCTCTTTGTCTACCGCCAAACCCACCGCCAAAACCAGAGAATCCCTGACTACGGCCACCAAAACCTCCACCAAAAATATCTCCAAACTGGCTAAAGATGTCATCCATATTCATGCCTCCTCCACCGAAGCCTTGGGAGCCGTCAAAAGCACCATGACCAAACTGGTCGTACTTTTGTCTTTTTTCTTCATTGCCCAATACTTCGTAAGCTTCAGCTGCTTTCTTAAATTTATTTTCAGCCTCAGTGTCACCAGGATTTTTATCAGGGTGAAATTTAATAGCCATTTTCCTGTAGGCCTTTTTGATTTCAGCCTGAGAAGCTCCCTTAGATAAGCCTAATATGTCGTAATAGTCTTCTTTCATAATTTTTTATTTTCCAGTCACCACTTTAGGATAGCGAATGATTTTATCGCCTAATGTATATCCTTTTTCTATTACATCAATAATTTTACCTTTCATATCCGCACTTGGTGCCTCAATTTGGGTAATTGCCTCATGTAAATCTGAGTCAAATGTGTCACCAGCGTTAACTGCCATAACTTCGAGGCCTTTACTTTTTAGCGTTTCTCTCAATTTGTTATTGATAAGTTCTATACCCTGTACCAAAGACTCATCAGATGATTTTTTAATCTCTAGCATGGCCCGGTCAAAATCATCTAGTACTGGCAACATGGATTGCATTACATCCTGACCTGCCGTTTTAAACAATTCGATACGCTCTTTGGATGTTCTGCGTTTATAATTTTCAAACTCAGCAAATAACCTTAAGTACTTATCATCCTTAGCATCAAGTTCTCTCTGTAATTGTTCTTCTTTAGACAGCTCTTCTTTACTTTCTTCTGCTTTATTGTTTTCAGTTTCCTCTGCCTTAGCCTCAGACTTGCTATCGTTTTGGTTGGATTGTTCATCAGTTGATGTAGACTCAGAGGTTTGTTCCTCGGTATTAGCTGACTGATTTTCTTCGGATTTTATATCTTTCTCACTCATATATTCTATTTTAAACATCTATCGGCAAATGTACTGCCAATCATGCTTTAATGCCATAATGACATACCACAAGTATGGAATGTTTTTGGATACAATCCTTTTAAACTTAAATAAACACAAAATGAAAAAAAGAGTAATTAATTCAATGCTGATCCTGTCGCTGGTGGCGACAGCAGTGAGTTGTAAAAATGAAAAGAAAACAGAAACATCGGAGGTGGAAGAAACCGTTGAGGTGGCTTCTGCTTCGTCCTACAATGTAGACGTTGAGCAGTCTAAAATAAATTGGGTAGGATCAAAGCCTGCTGGTGAGCACAATGGCCAGGTCTCCATTTCTGAAGGCACACTTCAAGTCGAAAACGAAGAGCTTAAGGGTGGAAATATTGTCATTGACATGACAAGTATTGAAGTACAGGATCTTGAAGGTGATGACAAAAAGAAGTTGGAAGATCACCTCATGGGGTATTCGAATGGAAAAGAGGATCATTTTTTCAACGCCAATAAGTATCCTGAAGCTCAATTTGAAATCACAGGCATAGAAGATAAAGAAGGTCAAATGATGTTGTCTGGTAATCTTACTTTGAAAGACACTTCCAAAAACATCACTTTTCCAGTTGATGTTTCTATGAATGCATCTGATAATTCTCTTATGCTGAGCTCAGAAGAAATCGTATTGGACAGAACGGAGTGGGGCATTAAATTCATGTCGAAGTCTTTTATCGAAAATTTAGGTGATAATTTCGTCAGTGATCAGATGAAAATATCTTTTGATCTAAAAGCGTTCAAAGCTGAATAAGTATAGATTTGTTTAAAACAAAGAAAGCCCCGTCAATTGAATTGACGGGGCTTTTTTATTGAACCAACGGATTTGTCTTTTTAGGCTTCTCCTGTTGGACCACCAAAATTCAAAGGAATATTGGTTTTCTCTTGTTCTTTAATCGAACCCTGGCTTTTTTCAAAACGATTGATATTATCATTTAAAGCTTTAAGCAATCGCTTGGCGTGTTGTGGTGTCAAAATGATTCTTGATCTCACCTTGTTCTTTGGTGATCCAGGCATAATATTGACGAAATCCAACACAAATTCAGTTTGTGAATGGTTGATGATAGCCAGGTTACTATAAATGCCCTGAGCTACATCATCATCTATCTGAATGTTCAGCTTTTGCTGCTTTTTATCGTTTTGATCGCTCATGATTAATTAAAGTTTACATTCACTTCTTGCTTTTTTTCCATCATGTTTGCAAGCTCTTCTTTAGAACCTACTATGATGTCATCAAACTCTCTAAGTCCTGTACCAGCAGGAATTTTGTGTCCTACAATGACGTTTTCTTTCAAGCCTTCCAAACGATCAACCTTACCACTTACAGCAGCTTCGTTAAGCACCTTGGTTGTCTCCTGGAAAGAAGCAGCCGATATAAATGACTTGGTTTGCAGAGAAGCTCTGGTTATACCTTGAAGAATTGGAGCTGCTGTCGCCGACTCTGCATCTCTTGCGGTTACCAATTGCTTATCCTCACGTTTTAAGATTGAGTTTTCGTCTCTCAATTCACGCAATGTCACAATTTGTCCTGGTTTAAGCGTCGTACTGTCTCCAGCGTCTTCTACGATCTTTTTACCAAAGATATTGTCATTTTCTTCGATGAAATCTTCTTTGTGTACCAATTGGTTTTCTAAGAAAATTGTATCTCCGGAATCCTGAATTCTCACTTTTCTCATCATTTGTCTTACAACAACTTCAAAGTGCTTATCGTTAATCTGTACACCCTGAAGTCTATAAACTTCCTGAACCTCATTCACCAAGTATTGCTGAACGGCACTTGGACCTTTGATGTTCAAAATATCTTCTGGAGTTACAGAACCATCTGATAAAGGCATACCTGCTTTCACGTAGTCATTTTCCTGTACCAGAATCTGATTAGATAGTTTTACAAGATACTTCTTGACTTCACCTAATTTAGATTCAATGATGATCTCACGATTACCTCTTTTGATTTTACCAAAAGAAACTACACCGTCAATCTCACTTACAACCGCTGGATTGGATGGATTTCTCGCTTCAAACAATTCTGTAAGACGTGGAAGACCACCGGTAATATCACCTGCTTTAGATGATTTTCTTGGGATTTTCACTAAGATCTTCCCGATTTTGATTTCCTCATCATCATCTACCATCAAGTGCGCACCAACAGGTAAGTTGTAGGATCTCATCACTTCATCATCGTTATTCTTGATGTGAAGTGTTGGTATTTTACGTTTGTTCTTAGACTCGATGATTACCTTTTCCTGGAATCCAGTTTGCTCATCACTTTCTACATCATAGGTCTGACCCTGAGTAATGTTTTCAAATTCTATTTTTCCAGAAAATTCAGAAATAATAACACCGTTATAAGGATCCCATTTACAGATGACATCGCCTTTTTTGACTTTATCTCCTGAGTTAATCATTAATTCTGAACCGTATGGGATCACATTTGTACTAAGAGCGATACCAGATTTCTTATCGATGATTTTCACCTCTGAAGTTCTTGAAATAACGATGTCAATTTTCTTTCCTTCGCTATTTTGACCTTCAACAGTTTTAAGATCTTCGATTTCAGCAACACCGTCAAACTTAGCTTCCAGTTTATTGTCTTCAGAAATGTTTCCTGCAATACCACCTACGTGGAAGGTTCTAAGTGTAAGCTGTGTTCCTGGCTCACCAATAGATTGAGCAGCAACAACACCTACAGCCTCACCTCTTTGTACCGTTTTGTTGGTAGATAAGTTTCTACCGTAACATTTTACACAAATACCTTGTTTAGCTTCACAAGTTAATGGTGAACGTACTTCAACAGAGTTTAAAGCAGAAGCTTCAATCTTATCGGCAGCATCTTCATGAATTTCATCACCTGCAGTAACGAGTAACTCCTGAGAAATAGGATCTACTATATCATTTAAGGCAGTTCTACCTACGATACGCTCGCCAAGGCTTTCTACCACTTCATCATTTTTCTTCAAGGCGGATACCTCAATACCTCTTAAGGTTCCACAGTCTTCTTCTCTTACAATAACATCCTGTGACACATCTACCAAACGTCTGGTTAAGTAACCAGCATCGGCTGTTTTTAGGGCGGTATCGGCAAGTCCTTTACGAGCACCGTGAGTAGAGATAAAGTATTCTAAAATTGAAAGACCCTCTTTAAAGTTAGAAAGAATTGGATTTTCAATAATTTCTCCACCTGCAGATGTTGATTTTTTAGGCTTCGCCATCAATCCACGCATACCGGTTAGCTGGCGAATCTGTTCTTTAGACCCTCTGGCACCAGAATCAAGCATCATGTATACAGAGTTAAAGCCTTGCTTATCTTCACGAATTCGCTTCATAGCTAATTCAGTAAGGTTAGCATTGGTTGCCGTCCATATATCAATGACCTGATTGTAACGTTCGTTATTGGTAATCAGACCCATATTATAGTTCCCAATGATACCTTCCACTTGTTCGTTGGCGTCGTTAATCATCGTCTGTTTTTCTTCAGGAATAATAATATCACCTAAAGAGAAAGACAGACCACCTCTAAAGGCGAAATTGTATCCAAGACTTTTAATCTCATCAAGGAACTCTGCAGTTTCAGGAACTGATGTTTTCTTAAGCACCTTAGCGATCACTTCACGTAGCGCTTTTTTGGTCATAACATCGTTGATAAAACCTACACTGTCTGGAATGGATTGATTAAACAATACACGTCCAACCGTAGTTTCTATATTTTTCTTGACGATGTTTCCTTCCTCATCAAGATCATTAGTTCTGATCGTGATTAAGGCATTTAAGTCTACTTTCTTCTCGTTATAGGCAATGTTCACTTCCTCTTCAGAGTAGAACCTAAGACCTTCACCTTTTACAGCTACATCATCTGTAGATTTTCTAGGCTTGGTCATATAATAAAGACCAAGTACCATATCCTGTGATGGTACAGTAATAGGAGAACCGTTTGCAGGGTTCAAGATACTGTGAGAAGCCAACATTAACAGCTGAGCTTCTAAGATAGCTTCTGGTCCTAAAGGTAGGTGAACCGCCATCTGGTCACCATCAAAATCGGCGTTAAATGCAGTACAAACTAAGGGGTGTAACTGAATGGCTTTTCCTTCAATTAATTTTGGCTGGAAAGCCTGTATTCCCAATCTGTGAAGGGTTGGAGCACGGTTAAGAAGAACAGGATGTCCTTTCAACACATTCTCTAAAATATCCCAAACTACTGGTTCTTTTTTGTCTATTATTTTCTTAGCAGATTTTACAGTCTTGACAATACCTCTCTCGATCAATTTACGAATCACGAAAGGTTTGTAAAGTTCTGCTGCCATATCTTTTGGCAATCCACACTCAAACATTTTCATTTCAGGTCCAACGACAATAACAGAACGAGCAGAATAATCCACACGCTTTCCAAGTAGGTTTTGTCTGAAACGACCCTGCTTACCTTTAAGAGAATCAGATAAAGATTTTAATGGTCTATTAGAATCAGTTTTAACCGCAGAAGATTTTCTGGTGTTATCAAACAATGAATCTACAGATTCCTGAAGCATACGTTTCTCATTTCTAAGAATAACTTCAGGAGCTTTGATCTCCATTAATCGCTTTAAACGATTGTTTCTAATGATGACTCTTCTGTAAAGATCATTCAAATCTGAAGTAGCGAAACGACCACCATCTAAAGGCACAAGAGGTCTTAATTCTGGTGGAGTTACAGGGATCACTTTCATGATCATCCACTCAGGATTGTTTTCTCTGTTATTTTTAGAATCTCTAAGCGCTTCAACAACCTGGAGACGTTTAAGTGCTTCAGTTTTTCTTTGCTTAGAGGTTTCATTATTGGCTTTGTGTCTTAAATCATAAGACAACTCATCTAAATCTAATCGCTTAAGGATCTCAAGGAGACATTCTGCTCCCATCTTAGCGATGAATTTATTTGGATCTTCATCGTCCAAATATTGGTTTTCCTGTGGAAGTTCATCTAAAATATTTAGATATTCTTCTTCGGTAAGGAAGTCCATTTTTTTCAACGGCTCACCTTCTTCATTCTTGGCATCTCCTGGCTGAATCACGACATATCTTTCGTAATAGATAATCATGTCGAGCTTTTTAGAAGGAATTCCCAATAGGTAACCAATCTTATTTGGCAAAGATCTGAAGTACCAAATATGCGCTACAGGAACAACCAAGTTAATGTGCCCAACGCGGTCTCGTCGTACCTTTTTCTCGGTAACTTCAACACCACAACGGTCACAAACTATCCCCTTGTAACGTATTCTTTTGTATTTTCCACAAGCACATTCATAATCTTTGACAGGGCCAAAAATTCGCTCACAAAACAATCCATCTCTTTCTGGCTTGTGTGTTCTGTAGTTAATAGTTTCAGGCTTTAAAACTTCACCTCTAGATTCGGCTAGGATACTTTCTGGAGAAGATAAACCTATAGAGATTTTATTAAACCTCTTTTGTGTATTCTTATCATTATTTCTTGTCATAATACAAGTGCTAAAGAATTATTGTAATAAAATGTGATAACATGTCCCGCCCGAGAGCGGGATAGTTATTACTCTTCTAATCTGATATCTAGACCTAAACCTTTCAATTCATGCATCAATACGTTGAAAGATTCTGGCAATCCTGGTTCTGGCATTGGCTCACCTTTCACAATGGCTTCATAAGTTTTGGCTCTACCGATAACATCATCAGATTTAACGGTTAAGATTTCTCTTAAGGTTGCTGAAGCACCATAAGCTTCAAGCGCCCAAACTTCCATCTCACCAAAACGCTGTCCACCAAATTGTGCTTTACCACCAAGAGGTTGCTGCGTGATCAATGAGTATGGTCCAATAGATCTGGCGTGCATTTTATCTTCGATCATGTGTCCTAATTTCAGCATATAAATCACACCTACTGTTGCAGGTTGATCGAAACGCTCACCAGTTCCACCATCATAAAGATAGGTATGACCGAATCTTGGAATTCCTGCTTCGTCAGTCAATCCATTGATTTGATCCAGTGTTGCACCGTCAAAAATTGGTGTAGCAAATTTTCTACCTAATTTCTGACCTGCCCAACCAAGAACAGTTTCATAGATCTGACCGATGTTCATACGCGATGGTACACCAAGTGGATTCAAGACGATGTCTACCGGAGTTCCATCATCTAAGAATGGCATGTCTTCCTCTCTTACGATTTTGGCCACAATACCTTTGTTACCGTGACGTCCAGCCATTTTATCACCTACTTTCAATTTACGTTTCTTGGCCACATAAATTTTAGCTAGTTTTAAGATACCAGAAGGTAATTCATCTCCAACTGTGATCGTAAACTTCTCTCTTCTAAGGTTACCTTGAAGATCGTTTTGTTTGATCTTATAGTTGTGTAACAAATCTGCTACAAGGGCATTGGTTTCTTTATCTGTGGTCCAAGTTCCTTTAGTTAAGTGACTGAAGTCTTCAACAGAGTTCAACATTTTTAGAGTGTACTTCTTACCTTTTGGTAAGGTATCTTCTCCTAAATCATTTTGAACACCCTGTGCGGTTTTTCCACCAACGATACCAAATAATTTTTCAATTAATCGGTTTCTTAGTTCTTCAAACTTTACCTGATATTTAGCTTCAAGTGCATCAATTTCTTGCTTGTCCTGAGCTCTTTTGCGCTTATCCTTAACCGCTCTTGTAAACAATTTCTTATCAATTACAACTCCGTTAAGTGATGGAGAAGCCTTTAAAGAAGCATCTTTAACATCACCAGCTTTATCACCAAAGATGGCTCTTAGCAATTTCTCTTCTGGAGTCGGATCGCTCTCACCTTTTGGTGTGATCTTACCAATTAAGATATCTCCAGGCTTGATTTCAGCACCTATTCTGATCATACCATGCTCATCCAAATCTTTAGTAGATTCTTCCGAAACGTTTGGAATATCAGCAGTTAATTCTTCGTTACCTAATTTAGTATCTCTTACTTCTAATGAATACTCATCAATATGTACAGAAGTTAACAGGTCGTCTTTAACCACGCGCTCTGAAATTACGATCGCATCCTCAAAGTTGTAACCTTTCCATGGCATAAAGGCCACTTTCATGTTTCTACCTAAGGCAAGTTCACCATTATCTGTAGCATAGCCTTCACAAAGTACCTGACCTTTGGTCACTCTATCACCTACTCGAACAATTGGCTTTAGGTTGATCGTTGACCCCTGGTTGGTTTTTCTGAATTTTATCAAGTCATACGTCTTGTCATCTTCATCAAAACTAACTAGCCTTTGGTTTTCAGTTCTATCGTAATCAATGATGATTTTTCTGGCATCCACATACTTCACAGTACCTTCACCTTCAGCATTGATCAAGACTCTAGAATCCTGAGCAACTCTTCTCTCTAATCCAGTACCAACGATAGGTGCATCCACTCTTAATAATGGAAGCGCCTGACGCATCATGTTGGATCCCATCAACGCACGGTTCGCATCATCATGTTCTAAGAACGGAATTAACGACGCTGAGATCGATGAAATCTGGTTTGGCGCAACGTCGATATAATCGACTTCTTTAGGATCTACTACTGGGAAATCACCTTCCATACGTGCGATAACACGTTCTGAAGTCATAGTCCCATCATCAGCGATAGGGATATTAGCCTGAGCTATTAATTTGTTTTCTTCTTCTTCAGCTGAAAGGTATAAAGGATCTGATTTAAAATCGATCTTACCATCTTCAACCTTACGGTATGGGGTTTCAATGAATCCCATGGTGTTGACTTTACCGTAAACAGACATAGAAGAAATCAAACCAATGTTTGGTCCTTCAGGAGTTTCAATCGGACAAAGTCTTCCGTAGTGAGTATAGTGAACATCTCGAACCTCAAAACCTGCCCTTTCTCTGGATAAACCACCAGGTCCTAACGCAGATAACCTTCTCTTGTTGGTCAATTCTGCTAATGGATTGGTTTGATCCATAAACTGAGATAACTGGTTGGTTCCAAAGAACGAATTAATGACTGAAGACAAGGTCTTCGCATTAATCAAGTCGATAGGTGTAAACACCTCATTATCTCTTACGTTCATTCGCTCTCTAATGGTTCTTGCCATTCTGGCCAGACCAACACCAAATTGTTGAGATAACTGCTCACCTACAGTTCTAACACGTCGGTTAGATAAGTGATCGATATCATCAACTTCAGCTTTTGAGTTCACTAATTCAATAAGGTACTTGATGATCGTTATAATGTCAAGCTTGGTTAATACCTTACTTTCCATGCTGATATCAAGACCTAATTTCTTATTCATTCTATAACGACCAACTTCACCTAAATTGTAACGCTGATCTGAAAAGAATAATTTATCAATAATACCTCTAGCCGTTTCTTCATCTGGCGGCTCAGCATTACGTAATTGTCTGTATATATGCTCTACTGCCTCTTTTTCTGAGTTAGTAGGATCTTTTTGCAGAGTGTTATATATAATTGCATAGTCACCAGTCAAATTATCTTCTTTGTGAAGTAAGATGGTTTTTGATCCAGTTTCTAAGATTTCTTCAATATGATCTTTTTCTAAGATCGTATCACGGTCTAATACAATTTCATTTCTTTCAATCGAAACGACTTCACCAGTATCTTCATCTACAAAATCTTCATACCATGTATTCAATACCCTGGCTGCTAACTTTCTGCCTAAGTATTTTTTCAGACCGGTTTTTGAAACTTTAACCTCTTCAGCAAGGTCAAATATTTCTAAAATATCTTTATCTCTTTCAAAACCAATAGCTCTGAAGAGCGTTGTTACAGGTAATTTCTTTTTTCTATCTATATAGGCGTACATCACAGAGTTGATGTCTGTAGCAAATTCAATCCAAGATCCTTTGAAAGGAATTACTCGAGCTGAATATAACTTGGTGCCATTGGCGTGAAAAGATTGGCCAAAGAACACACCAGGTGATCTGTGTAATTGTGAAACTACGACTCGTTCTGCACCATTGATCACAAACGTCCCACTTGGAGTCATATAAGGAATAGTTCCTAAATATACATCCTGTACAATCGTCTCAAAATCTTCATGTTCTGGATCGGTACAGTAAAGTTTTAATCTTGCCTTGAGCGGCACACTGTAGGTTAGACCTCTTTCGATACACTCTTGAATAGAGTAACGGGGAGGATCTACAAAATAATCTAAAAATTCAAGTACAAACTGATTTCTTGTGTCTGTAATTGGGAAATTCTCTTGGAAGGTATTGTATAAACCTTCATTGGATCTTTCTTCTGGTTTGGTTTCAAGCTGAAAAAAATCTTGAAAAGATTTGACTTGAATATCCAGAAAATCTGGATAATCTGGCTTGTTCTGTACAGAAGAAAAACTAATTCGTTCATTATGCATTGCTAACATCTAAGAAAGATTTTAATGCTTTGAATTCTCATAGAATTCATCAGCAATATTAACTTATAAAAAGTAAAATAAACACGTCGCGTATAGATACGCAAAATGGTTTAGACCTACAAGACTGTATCTTGTGGTCTAAACCTAGTAATAAATGTGTTGGTGAGCTTACTTAAGCTCAACTTCAGCACCTGCTTCTTCTAATTGAGCTTTAAGTGCTTCTGCCTCATCTTTAGCAACACCTTCCTTAACTGGAGCTGGTGCGCCATCAACTAATGCTTTAGCATCTTTAAGACCTAAACCTGTCAATTCTTTAACAAGTTTAACAACTGCTAATTTAGATCCACCTGCAGCTTTCAAAACTACGTCGAATTCTGATTGCTCTTCAGCTTCTTCACCACCACCAGCAGCACCGCCACCAGCAACAGCTACTGCAGCAGCAGCAGGCTCAATTCCATATTCTTCTTTTAAAATATCAGCTAACTCATTTACCTCTTTTACAGTAAGGTTAACCAATTGTTCTGCGAAATCTTTTAATTCTGCCATTTTCTATCGTTTTAGTGTAATTTAATATTTAGTAATTAGTGCGTGTTTATTCTTCTTTTTGTGAAAGTGTTTTAAGGATTCCAGAAAGTTTACCACCACTTGATTTAAGTGCTGATACAACGTTTTTAGCTGGAGATTGAAGTAATCCAATGATGTCTCCGATCACTTCTTCTTTAGATTTAATATCTACTAAAGCATCTAGGTTCTCGTCGCCAACATAAATCGACTCTTCAACATAAGCCCCTTTCAAAACAGGCTTTTCATTTTTCTTTCTAAAGTTTTTGATCACTTTAGCTGGAGCATTTCCAGTTTCAGAGAGCATAATAGAGGTGCTTCCTTTAAGAATACCTGTCAACTCACCGAATTCTTTATCTGTACTTTCCATAGCCTTAGCCAGGAGAGTGTTTTTAACTACCATCAACTTAACGTCTGCTTTGAAACAAGCGCGTCTTAAGTCTGAAGTTACGGCTGCATTCAACCCTGAAATATCTGCTAAATATACATTTGATGAATCTGCTAACTTAGTAGTTAAATCTTTTATTACTATAGATTTCTCTTCTCTTGTCATAACTTAAAATTATTGCTCGGTAAATCGTTTAGTATCGATTTCAATACTTGGACTCATTGTAGAAGCGATGTGAATACTTTTTATGTATGCACCTTTTACTACCTGAGGCTTAAGCTTGACGAGCGTCGTTAGTAATTCTCTTGCATTTCCAGCAATTTTTTCTGCGTCGAAGGATACTTTACCAACTGCGGCATGAACGATACCAGTTTTATCAACCTTAAAGTCAATTTTACCAGCTTTCACATCAGAAACAGCTTTGGCGATATCCATAGTTACCGTACCGGTTTTAGGGTTTGGCATAAGACCTCTAGGACCTAATACTCGACCTAGGGGACCTAATTTACCCATTACACTCGGCATAGTGACGATAACATCTACATCGGTCCAGCCACCTTTGATTTTGTCAAGGTATTCGTCAAGACCAACATAATCTGCACCAGCCTCTTCAGCTTCTTTAGCTTTGTCTGGAGTAACAAGCGCCAAGACTTTTACGTCTTTACCTGTACCATGTGGTAGTGTCACCACACCTCTAACCATTTGGTTAGCTTTACGTGGATCTACATTCAATCTTACAGCCAGATCAACAGATTCGTCGAAATTAGCGTAAGCTACATCTTTCAATAAAGCAGAGGCATCGGCTACAGAATAAGTCTTCGACTTATCTACTTTAGATTCTGCTTCTTTTTGCTTTTTAGTTATTTTTGCCATGTTAATTTCGTTTTTTTAGAATGGTGCATTACCTTTTACAGTTATACCCATAGATCTTGCTGTACCAGCTACCATTTTCATTGCAGATTCTGTAGTAAATGCATTTAAATCCTGCATTTTATCTTCAGCAATCGCTTTCACTTGATCCCAAGTTACCGAACCAACTTTCTTAGAGTTTGGCTCACCAGATCCTTTCTTTAGTTTTGATGCTTCCATCAATTGAACTGCTGCCGGTGGAGTCTTGATAATAAAATCAAACGACTTATCCTTATATACTGTAATTTCTACAGGAAGAATTTTTCCACTTTTATCTTGAGTTCTACCATTGAATTGCTTACAGAATTCCATGATATTTACCCCAGCAGCACCCAAAGCAGGTCCAACTGGTGGAGATGGGTTTGCTGCACCACCTCTAACCTGGAGTTTTACTACTTTACTTACTTCTTTTGCCATTTTTCAAAATTTAGTCGAATTGTTTTCAGTGGGAAGCATTATGTTTAAAAACAACTCTATATTATATGTAACACTTAAATTTTCTCTACTTGCATATAGCTAAGTTCAACAGGCGTTTTACGCCCAAAGATCTTAACCATAACTTGAAGCTTTCTTTTATCTTCATTAATTTTCTCGATAGTCCCGGTAAAACTGTTGAACGGACCGTCGACAACTTTAACCGATTCACCTATATTATAAGGAATAGCAACATTATCTTTTTGAACGGAAAGTTCATCGACTTTACCTAACATCCTGTTGACTTCGGACTTACGCATTGGAACTGGCTCACCTCGTTTGGTTTCACCTAAAAAACCGATGACACCATTAACGCCTTTGATCACGTGCCCAACCTCTCCTTCTAGATTAGCATTTACCATGATATATCCAGGAAAATAAACCTTTTCCTTGCTAATCTTTTTTCCATTACGTATCTGCACTACGTTTTCAGTAGGAACTAAAATCTGATCTACATAATCACTAAGACCCTGATGAGAAATTTCTTTCTCGATATAATCTTTGACTTTATTCTCTGAACCGCTAATTGCGCGAACAACGTACCACTTTTTTAAACCAGTCTCAGACATGAATTATGATTTAACCCAGTTAAAATATTGCTTTACAGCAGCGCTAAAGACCTCATCTACTCCCCAAATGGCAAGTGAAAAAAGGATTGAAAACACTGCAACAATCACCATGAGTTTCTGACCTTCGGCCCAGGTTGGCCAAGTCACATGATTTTTTAACTCGCTGTAAGACTCGCTTACGTAATTTTTAAAATTTGACATCTTCTTTAAGATTTGCACGAGTTGAGAGGCTTCCTTCGATCCCGATTGCAATCGGGACTCAGGATAAACTTCTCGCCACATACTTTTCATTTGCACGGGTTGAGAGGCTCGAACTCCCGACACCTGGTTTTGGAGACCAGTGCTCTACCAACTGAGCTAAACCCGTAAATATTTCATTTTTTAAAGCGTGCAAAGAAACAAAATTTCTTGCAGATAAAAAAGAAAATTTAAAAAGTTAAGGTATCTACCTGTGGCAGACACCTTAACTCTATATCTACTTAATTCTTATGAATTAAAGAATTTCAGTCACCTGTCCTGCACCTACAGTACGTCCACCTTCACGAATCGCGAATCTAAGACCTACATTAAGAGCAATTGGTTGTATCAAATCAACAGTAATTGTTAAGTTGTCACCTGGCATAACCATCTCTACTCCATCAGGAAGATTGATAGTACCTGTAACATCTGTAGTTCTCACGTAGAATTGTGGTCTGTAGTTGTTATGGAATGGAGTGTGACGTCCACCTTCTTCCTTTTTCAAGATATAAACCTCAGCTTTGAATTTTCCGTGTGGCTTAATAGAACCAGGCTTAGCAATTACCATACCTCTAGAGATTTGGCTTTTTTCAATACCTCTCAATAAGATACCTACGTTATCACCAGCTTCTCCTCTATCAAGAATTTTACGGAACATTTCAACACCTGTAATAGTTGACTTCATGTTCTCTGCACCCATACCGTTGATTTCAACAGCATCTCCAGTATTTGCAACACCAGTTTCGATACGTCCAGTAGCAACAGTTCCACGTCCAGTAATTGAGAACACATCTTCAACAGGCATTAAGAAATCTTTTTCAACATCTCTTTCTGGAAGTTCAATATACTCATCAACTGCCTCCATCAATTCAAGAACAGTTTTTGACCATTTTTCATCTCCTTCAAGTGCACCAAGTGCAGATCCAGAAATAACAGGAGCATTATCTCCATCATATTCGTAGAAAGAAAGTAAATCTCTTACTTCCATTTCAACTAATTCCAAAAGCTCCTCATCATCTACAAGGTCAACTTTGTTCAAGAAAGTAACAATTCTAGGAATTCCTACCTGACGTCCTAAAAGGATGTGCTCACGAGTTTGTGGCATCGGACCATCAGTTGCAGCTACAACGAGAATAGCTCCGTCCATTTGAGCAGCACCAGTTACCATGTTCTTTACATAATCGGCGTGACCTGGACAGTCAACGTGTGCGTAGTGACGCTTTTCAGTTTGATATTCAACGTGAGAAGAGTTAATAGTAATACCACGCTCTTTTTCCTCAGGTGCATTATCAATTTGATCAAAAGCACTAGCTTCAGAATATCCAGCATCGGCCATAACTTTAGTAATAGCAGCTGTAAGTGTTGTTTTTCCGTGATCGACGTGACCAATTGTACCTATATTAAGGTGTGGTTTGGAACGATCAAAATTTTCCTTTGCCATAGTAGTAAATTATTTAATCTTAGTTATATATTAGTGTTAATGTTTATAACAACGTATAAAGTCAACAAAACCAGGTTTTGAGACTTAATATTTGAGCCAACGACGAGAATTGAACTCGTGACCTTTTCCTTACCAAGGAAACGCTCTACCCCTGAGCTACGTCGGCATTCAAGAATTTGCATTTAAAAAAATAGAGCGGAAGACCGGGTTCGAACCGGCGACATTCAGCTTGGAAGGCTGACGCTCTACCAACTGAGCTACTTCCGCTTATTTAATTTCAATATGTCAATGCAAAGCCTGATATCATCCGACTTGGTGGTGGGGAGAGCAGGATTCGAACCTGCGAAGGTAAAACCAACAGATTTACAGTCTGTCCTCGTTGGCCGCTTGAGTATCTCCCCAAACAATCTGATAAATGAGCCGATGAAGGAAATTTCCTCAACTTCATTCGGGATAAATATCTCTTCCCAAATGACTGACCTAATTATCATAATTAAGAATGCAATGAAATCATTTCATTCTTGAGCCGATGGAGGGACTCGAACCCACGACCTGCTGATTACAAATCAGCTGCTCTAGCCAGCTGAGCTACATCGGCTTTTCAGTATGTCAAACGCTACTTTTTGTAACGGGTTGCAAATATAAAACGATTATTGATATCTGAAAATATTTTATTGCTTTTTTTTCTGAAATTTGATTTCACCACCAATTCTATTCTTTAGTCTTCTTGGATCGAGGATGTGCAGCTGAATGGGCTTTACTAAGCTCCTTAAAATTTGCATGAGTATACACTTCGGTTGATGCCAAACTGCTATGACCTAGCAAATCCTTTATCGCACTGATGTCTGCTCCCCGATCTAATAAATGGGTAGCGAAAGCGTGCCGGAGCAAATGTGGGCTAAGCTTGTTTTTTGTAGATACTTTTTTAAAGTAAGTGTTCACAGTCCTGTATACCAAATTCGGATAAATAGGTTTACCGCTTGAAGTCACAAAAAGCTTGTGGGTTTGCAAAGGTAATTTGGCTCTTTCACTCGAGTAACGTTGAAACAAATCGACCGTTGATCTTAATAATGGGATGACACGCTCTTTATTTCGTTTGCCCAGAACTTTAAGTTGTTGCTGCTCTAAATCAATGCTGCTTAAATCCAAATCGATCAATTCCTGCCTCCTCATCCCTGAAGTATAAAGCAACTCAATGATCAAATGGTCTCGTAAACCTTCAAATGTAGTATCCTGAAAAACCTCTGATACCTTATCGATTTCAAGTTTAGAAAAGGCCTCCTGTTCTCTTTTTGGAAGTTTTAGAGATTTGTGTTTTGACATTGGACTGACTTCAATGGCTTTTATTTTTAAAAGGAATTTGAAAAAGGTTTTGAGGGAGGATAGCTTTCGATTGATGGTTTTATTGGCTAAGCCTTCGTCTACGAATCCAACTATCCATTGCCTGATCATCGGGTAATTCACTTCTTTAAAATCTGAAGTATCGTAGGTGTTTTTAAGAAAAGATTCAAACTGACTCAAATCTGACGCATAGGATGTTACTGTATGCTTTGCATACTTCTTTTCTAACTCCAAATAATCTAAAAAAGCATCGGTGTATCTCATAAAAAAACCATGAACTCAAGTAAGCTCATGGTTACAAATTTAAAAATATAAATCTAGTTAAGTCGCAGGCTAATAGTCCTTATTATCGATGACCATCTCAGTAATTTTTTTCTTCTAAGCTTTTTCAAAAATATCTAAAGACTTATTTACACAACTTAGAAGTAATGTTTACGTTCGAGCGGAGTCGAGAACAAGTCTACATCTCGACTCCGCTCGATGCTAAAACAGAATATTTTTAATTTAAAATACATTTTCGCCAAGCACAGAACCAAATCTAGCCCCCTCTCGACTGCGCTCGAGGTGACATTTCATTAATTAAGTCGCTGGTTTATAATCCTTATTGTCAATGACCATTTTGGCGATAATTTTGAGTGTATTTTCGCCAAGCACAGAACCAAATCTAGCCCCCTCTCGACTGCGCTCGAGGTGACATTTCATTAATTAAGTCGCAGGCTTATAATCCTTATTGTCAATTACCATCTTGGCGATAATTTCTTTCAAAATTTCAGAAGTACCGCCACCGATTGGGCCTAATCTGCTATCTCTGAACATTCTTGCCAATGGATAATCTTCTACATACCCGTATCCACCCAGCATCTGTAAGCAATCGTAAATAACTTCGTCTGCAATTTTAGTTGATAATAACTTGGACATGGTTGCTTCTTTAACCACATACTCTCCGTCATTTAATCGCTTGGCAGTTGTGTAGTTAAAGGCTTTTGCCATCTCCACCTCACTGGATCTCTCAGCAATTTTGTGTCTTAAGGCTTGAAATTTATTGATGGACTGACCAAAGGCTTCTCTCTCCGACATATATTGTTTCGCATAGTCCAGGGCAAACTCTGCTCTGGCATGGGCGTTGACTCCCATAATCAAACGTTCTAAAGCGAAATGCTGCATGATATAAGGAAATCCCTGATTGCGCTCTCCCATTAGATGAGATTTAGGGATCTCCACATTATCAAAAGCTAGTTCTGCTGTATCAGAAGCTCTCCAGCCTAGTTTATTTAATTTGGTTGCAGAAATTCCAGGCGTATCTCTATCCACTAGAAAAATACTCATGCCCTTTCCTCCTTTTTCTGGTTCGGTTTTGGCAGCCACAATAAGGTAGTCAGAATAAACTCCGTTAGTGATAAAGGTTTTAGAACCATTAATCACAAACGAGTCGTCTTTCTCAACCGCCGTTGTTTTCATGCCAGCCACATCAGATCCTCCAAATGGCTCTGTAATGCAAAGACAACCGATCATATCTCCGTTGATAGAGGCTGTCAAATATTTTTCTTTGATCTCTTCACTCCCCTCTTTATTGACGTGAGTCATCGCTAAATAAACGTGAGCCCAGATCGCAGCGGCAAAACCACCAGAATTTATTTTTTGAAGCTCTTCTAGTAGTATAATGGTGTAGAAAAGATCCAAGTCCAATCCGCCATATTTTTCAGGATAGGCTAAACCAAAGTATCCCATCTCACCAAATTTCTTCCAGATGAATCGCTCTATGGTACCTTCCTTTTCCCATTTATCTAAATGAGGCACAACTTCTTTCTGCAAAAATTCCTGAAGGCTTTTTCTGAACATCTCGTGTTCTTCACTAAAATACAAATGATCCATAGGTTCTATATCTAAATTTTGAGTATTATTCTTTAATTTCCAAATATAATTGAATTCTATCTAATTTATAGGCAGGAAAATCATTGATTTTTGACAATTCTTCAAAGCTTTTTATACCCTGCCTTAGTCTTATAAAATTGACAACCTCTCTGGCCAATTCGTAATCAAAGTAAGGTAACTCTGCCAATTCAACGACCAGAATTGAATTGATATCCTTCTTATCAACCACAACAGGCGATTTTAAAGCAATAGATTGCTTTAAAGTTTCTATAACCTCTTGTTTAAGACCATAGACATCTTTGAGTTGAATCACATCTATAAAACCACCTATCTTGTCTCTGTACCTTATTATTCGTTTTGAAAGCACGGGACCTATCCCCTCTACAAGCTGCAGATCATCTTCATTCAACGTATTTAAATCTTTCTTCTCCGCATAGCTCAGTTGGCGTTTAACCGTGCTTTTGTTTGCTTGTCTGGCTTCAGCTTCAACCACCCAATCCGGAAACTTAAAGTACTGACTATAAGTCGACATCCACTCATCTGAAACTTTAGTGACTCTTTGAAACTGAGCTTTAGAATTGATCCATTGGTCCTTTGCTCTAAACTCCAATAGGCGATCAATTTCAGTAGTCGTCATTTCCAAGGTATATCCTTTATAATCGGTTATAAAATTAGGATTAAATGGGTAAATCATCCTTTGATTATCAAGGCTTTGTTGATATTTTAACGAATCTATAAGCTGCTGAAGAGAGTCCTCCGTGGTCGAAACAATACGGTTTTGATCAGAATCGTCTATAGAATTAATACTAAAATAATTGACAATCATACCTATGATCAAAATAAGACTAAATACAAAAATTCCGTTTCGATCACCTTTAGTGAAACCGAAACGGAATTTTTGAGCAGAGTTCATTTGAATAAGTTATTTTTTCAATACTTCCTTTTTGAAGATTTCACCTGACTTCAATTTAGTCATATATTCTCTTAAGTCTTTTCTTACTTCACCAGACATGATATACAATCCTATGATATTTGGGAAGGACATCGCCAAAATCATCATATCTGAAAAATCCAGTACAGCTCCTAAACTTACGGAAGCCCCTAAGACTACAAACATTAAAAATAATATTTTATAAATGATTTCAGAACGGTTACTTCTTCCGAAAAGGTAAGTCCAGGCGCGCATGCCGTAGTAAGACCAGGAAATCATCGTTGAAAAAGCGAAAAGAAATACAGCAGCAGATAAGACATATGGGAACCATGAAATTACACTTCCAAAGGCATCAGTTGTCAATTGTACACCAGACACGCCATCTACTTCGTGCATTCCTGTAAAGATTAAAACCAATGCTGTAAGCGTACATACCACCACAGTATCTATAAAAGGCTCGAGCAAAGCCACAAAACCTTCAGAAGGCGGATGATTGGTTTTTGCAGCGGAGTGAGCAATCGCTGCAGAACCTACACCAGCTTCATTAGAAAAGGCTGCTCTTTGGAATCCTACCACAAGCACACCAATAAATCCACCCTTAAGTGCTGTTGGAGTAAAGGCGCCACTAAAAATAGCATTAAACGCAGGTCCTATATTTTCAATATTAATTCCGATAACTACAAGCGCACCAATCACATAGGTCGCTGCCATAACCGGTACAACTTTACCGGTCACTTTAGCAATACTGTTAATTCCTCCAATAATCACCACACCTACAAGTACAGCCAAAAATATACCGAACCAGAATCCACTATCAGGATCAAGAAAAGCGATTTGATTGGATAAGATTTCAAAAGACTGGTTGGCCTGGAACATATTTCCACCACCAAACGATGCCCCAATGCCTAAAATTGCAAAAAAGGCCGCTAGAAATTTACCAAGTTTGCCAAGGTTTCTCTTCTCTAGACCATATCTTAAGTAGTTCATGGGACCTCCAAAAATTCGGCCCTCTTTATTAATAAATCGATATTTCACACCAAGTGTACATTCTACAAATTTTGAGGACATCCCCAGAAGTCCTGCCAAGACCATCCAAAACGTTGCCCCTGCGCCACCTAAAGAGACAGCAATAGCTACACCTGCAATATTTCCCAAACCTACGGTCGCCGAAACAGCTGTTGCCAAAGCCTGAAAATGAGTAATACTCCCTGGAGCATTGGGTTCATCATACTTACCCTTTGCCAATTGTATGGCATGTTTAAATCCTCTTACATTGATAAAGCCCATACGAATGGTAAAGAAGGCTGCACCAAAAATAAGCCAGATCACAATAAATGGAATGTCCTTTGTTAGCGGAGTGCCATTCGGGTTAGTAAGGGCAACTTTTTGATCATACTTAATTTCTCCAAATTTATGAGCGTTTTGCGCAATGACATCCTCCTTATTATCTGGATTGTAAATGTATTCGCCTTCAGGAATGATATATTTAATCTTACCATTAGCTTCTGCTTGAACCGTTTGGGTGTCACCATCGATATCGATAATAGCAATATCCTGACCCTTTTTAACTGGTTGGTTTTCATCGACTAACCATTCTTTGAGAAGAAATTTGCTCTCTGTATTAGGCTCCCAACCCGGAGAAAACAAAAGTTTTTCGTTAGTATAAACCACAGGATCGTATATCCCAGTTGCTGCAAATGGATCCCAAAATAAAACGCTACCCATAGCATCTACCACAGGTTGAAAGGTTCCATTAAAATTTTCAACAATCGATTCTGCCTTGATTTTGTAAGTTTTTTCTACACTATTCCCGCTCGCATCCATGATTTTAACATCATAGTTGATACCTTCTGTCAGTTCATTTGCCGTACTGGAAGACATCGGCACATCATCTTTAGACCATTGGAACTTGTAAGGTGGGGTTCCTCCACTTACACTTAATTCGATTTGACCATTATTGATCTTATCTGAAGGGTTGATCAATTTTTCTTTAACTTCAAGGTCTTGAGCGAATGTAAAAGAAAAAGAACATAAAAGGAAAGCAATCAGAGCGATAGTTCTTACCATAGGGCTATTTGTGATTTGAAATTTCAAAGTAAAACGTTAAATTAAAATTAATTAAATTTTAAACTTTGCGCAAGATGCAAAAAATATGGGTTGGATTCAAACCTTAGCTCTTAAAATCTTTAAGACTTAACACCTGTTTTAGTTCTCTTGGCTACTTCGGTTTAACCGCCCTCATCATGTGGCGTTTTCCTGGAGGACCTTCAATAATATCTACCTCAAATCCAAGACCTTGCATGGCACGTTTAGCAGTGCCTTTTACACTGTAGGTCACAAATACACCGCCAGGTTTTAAGGCATCATAAAATTTTTCAAGTAACGGAGCCTCCCATAATTCGGGCTGAACCCGAGGGCCAAAGGCATCATAAAACACAACATCAGCCTCTGAATGGAGGTCCAACTCAGAAAAAAACATCTGTTGTTTTAGAAGTGAAAAAGTCTCAGAAATCTCTAAACATTCGTTCCAGGATATCTTGTGTAACTGATCAAATACTGATTTAACCTCGGCCCCATCAATGGCCTGATGATATTCCAGGGCTTGCTGTTCATCTTTACTTATAGGATAGGCTTCAAGGCCTGTATAGTGGAGCTGTATATTGTGTTGCTCAGACCAGATCAAAGCTAACAAAGCATTAAGACCAGTCCCAAAACCAGCTTCTAGGATTTTAATAGGCCGTGGTAAAGCTTCATTTAACTTATAATAATAGTCTAAACCAGCGTTAATATAGACATGCATAGCTTCCTGTATTGCACCATGAGTTGAGTGGTAATGTTCATTCCACTCTTCCAACCGTATGGTTTTAGAACCATCTTCAGTAGTTACAATTTGTCTTTTCATAGAATTTTATAAATCAAAGACTGATGTCCGTTTGGTGTAAATCAGATCTTTTAATTTTAGCCAAAACGCAATGGTGAGATACAATCCAAACCCGAATCCAAAGGTGGCAAATGAAATATAAATAAAGAAAATACGCACCGATTTTGCCTTCATACCCAGCTTATCGGCGAGTCGTGAGCTTACATAAAAGCCGTGCTTTTCAAAAAACGTACGAATATCAAATATCAATTTTTTCATGTGCTTATCAATTCTAAGCCTACCTGGCATTTCATACATCGGTTCAGGTCGCAGTATTTGGTCTTAAGTTGAATTAGAGCCTGACTTTCCAGCGCAGATGTCGCAAAGCTGTTTTTCAATTGCTCAAATCCTTTTACAATAGAATTTGATTCAGACTTTAAGCCCGAAATAATCGGTAAGATTTGAGCTTCAATGTCCAGCTCGTCTTTATATCTCCCGTAAGCAAACTTTAGCGGCAATATAGTGTTGATGATTACTAAATCTTTAAAAGCCTTGGTAAGTTTCTTAACTCGTTTTCGACTTTGCTTCTCAAAGTTATAGTGGGTATCCCAATACTGAGATGCTTTAGCATCTAATAAATGGTATAAATCCTCTTGTGTTTTAGACTGAATTATTTGTGTAAATAATTTAGGTGTTTTCGCATAAAGATGACACAACTGAGATAACCTGATGCTAGGAAAATTGTCTGGTCGTAACCTGAAGTATTTTACCTGAGGTGAAGACGGAACTTCCAACTGAAATTTTTGTTTTAAAAATTCAAATTCACGTTTGATGTTTTCACTGTAATTATCTGAAGGTTCTTCAGGTATCATACCACACAAGCCATAACATAAAGCCTCGAGTTGCAGGGGATTTTGAAAGCATTTTTGAAATACATTAAAGTCAACAGATGAGCTCATCTGCAGGAATGCTTCTCCATTTACGTTTAAGCCAAAAGCTTTAGCCATCAACTTAAAGCAAATTTCTTCCCAGTCGTTATTAGAAATCTTCAGCAATTTCAATATCAGCTGATTTTTTGACTCCAGACGCTCGACATAAAGCCGCTCCAGCCAGTACTTCAATTTAAAGTTATCGACTTGATGAAAATGTGTTTCGCAGTTAATCCATTTTTGAGACTGCTGTTCGAAAAGCGTCCTGTAAGCTTGAAGCTGGGAATCAGAAACATAAGATTTTAGCTCAAGGCAGGGGATTTCAGTCTCATCTTTTCTAAAAATACTCACATCATCTTCCCAAACGACATGCAGTATTACATTGTCGTAAGCAGGATCTGTTTCGTGATGATGCGCATACCAGTCTGAAGACTTAATATGGATTTCAAGATTACCTACCCAATGCTGCTCATCGATAATCACTTCAGCTTTAAAAAAGTCTGGTCCCGATTCTGTTTCGTTGTGCTGACCTGTATGTAAGATTTGAAGCACTTCACCGCGAGTGGTTTTAAGCGAATGCATATTCAGCTTTTTATATTTCCACAAGCTATGTAAAAAGGCTTCTTTCATTTTAAAAGGATTCAAGCTGTTTGGCCACTTTATCCTTAAAACTGTCTACCCATACTCTATACTGTAGGCCGCTGGGATGAAGTTGGTCTTCTGCCAACATGAGTTGTTGCTTGTGCAAAGATTTGCTCAAATCCTGAAGCGGGTAAAACGCGACACCGTGTCGCTGACACATCTTGTTGATGTAGCGATTATATCGCTTGAGCCTGGAGGATACTCTTTTGAGTTTTTTATCCTGAGCAAACTTAGAAAGACTGTAATCGGGAATACCTACTACAAAAACACCTTTGGCCTGATGACTACTAAGTCTGATTGCTGTTTTCAGCAAATCTTCGAATTCTACCTTAAATTGTTTAAAAGGTTTTTTTTGATACTGATTGTTAACGCCTATCAATAGGGAAACCAGATCAAACTGGTTGGCCTGATAATCCTGAGTAGTTATGGAATCTCTAAGCTCATCTGTTCGCCATCCAGTGACGGCGATGATCTCAGGGTCTTTAACTTTATATCCTTTTGAATTGAGGTAAGAAGCAAGTTGGAATGGCCAAGACTGTTGTTCATCGACCTGCTCTCCAATAGTATACGAGTCTCCCAAAGCGAGAAAGCTAATTTCTTCCTGACTGTATCCTTGAGCCATAATACCTATAATTAAAAGCGTAATAACATATTTCATACTTCTGTAGTCTCTCAAAAATAAGAAAGTTTTCTAGATTCTAGTGAATTAAAGCAAATCTGCAAGAGCCGGCTTAAGTTGGCTATATCTAAATTTAAAACCAGTAGACAGGGTTTTCTTGGAGCTTACTAGCTGACTTCCTAGAACTATCGTGGACATTTCGCCTAACATTAGTTTTAAGGCAAATGCTGGAACTTTTGGTAAAATTAAAGGTTTCTCAAGTTGTTTAGCGATGACTTCAGTCATGACTTCATTGGTCACCGGATTTGGAGCAACTCCGTTAAATACACCTTCCATGCGATTGTCTTTAATATAAATAAAGAGTCTGGCCAAATCTAAGACATGAATCCAGGATTGCCACTGTTTACCATCACCTAAAGGTGCACCCACATAGTTTTTGATAGGCTGTTTTATTTTCTCTAAAGCCCCACCTTCATTCGATAAAACTACTCCAATCCGAATTTTACTTACATCAAGGCCGATATTTTCGAACTCATCTGCCGCAGCCTCCCATTTGACAACCACATCAGACAAAAAATTATTTCCTAATTCGAAATCTTCTTCTTCATGAAATCTGGTACGTGAGTCTTTATAAATTCCAATTGCACTTGCAGATATCAGATGCTCTACCTCATGGGTTTGAGAGTCCAAAGCAGATTTTAGGGTATTTAAACTATCAATTCGGCTGTTTAGAATAGCCTTTTTATGGGAGCTTGTCCAGCGTTGAGCCACACTGGCACCAGCAAGATTGATGATGGTCTTCACACCTTCCAAACTTTTTGCATCTATCTCAGAAGTAGATGGATCCCAAAAAAAGCCCTTGTAGTTTGATTTTGATTCAATTTTAGAGCGGCTGGTCGTGAGATAATTCACCTCTACTCCCTGTTCGTGCAACTGCTTGACCAGCTCCTGTCCTACCAATCCTGTCGCCCCTGTAATTAATACTCGCATCACTTATTAATTTCTATAAAATTAGAGAGATTTCTTAAGCTATACTTATGTTTAGTAAGGTTTTAACTTGTTGGTAGTGGGTCGTGATTGGTGATTGGTGATTGGCGATTAGTGATTAGTGATTGGTGATTAGTGATTAGTGATTGGTGATTGGTGATTGGTGATTGGTGATTGGTGATTAATTTAAAATTTTTCAACCGACAACCGACAACCGACAATTGTCAACTGTCAACTATCAACTGACAACTGTCAACTGTCAACTAAGATAAAAAAAGCCCAATGCATAAAATCATCAGGCTTAACTTATTTTCAAGCTACACTACTCACTAATCAATGTTAACTAGTCACTGATTAAAACGCTTTCATGGTCCAGTTATGATGGTCATCCACTCTGTTGTACTGGATATCCTGTAAAGATTTTTTGAATCTGACACCGTAAGAATCATCAATAGTTGGTAAATCGTAATACTCACCATCATATTCAAATCCGTCGACTCTGACTACTGTCGCTGCAGTTCCAGCGCCAAAGATTTCTTTGAGCTCTCCATTCTTAGCCGCCTGTACGATTTCTTTAACGGATACTTTCTCAACCGTCACCTCAACGCCCTGATCCTTAGCCAATTGAATAATACTTTTTCGAGTTACTCCATCCAGGATTCTATCGTTGGTCGGAGCTGTCAATAAACGGTCACCGATTCTAAAGAAAATATTCATCGTTCCAGCTTCTTCCAGGTATTCATGAGAACTGGCATCGGTCCAGATGATTTGATCCAGTCCTTTCGCTTTTGCTAGCTTAGTGGGATAAAATTGAGCGCCATAATTACCTGCTGCTTTAGCATAACCCACACCACCATCGGCAGCACGGCTAAATTCTTGAGCAAAAATGACCTTAATCGGTTTGTTATAATAAGCCTGCGCTGGGCAAGTGATGATCATAAATCGGTAACGATCTGATTCTGAAGCAGACACCCCGTTTTCAGTCGCAATCACAAAAGGTCTGATGTAAAGTGAAGTTCCATCGCCGTATTTAACCCAGTCTTGATCTAGCTCCAATAAAGTCTTAAGTGAATTAAAAAAATATTCTTTTGGAAATTCAGGAATAGCTAATCTCTTAGATGATTTGTTGATACGCTCAAAGTTTTGCTCTGGTCTGAATAACCACACCTGGCCTTCTTTATCCTTAAAGGCTTTCATTCCCTCAAATACAGCCTGACCGTAGTGAAACACTTTAGCCGAAGGTTCAAACTCCATAGGCCCGTAAGGCACAATTTTAGGGGTTTGCCATTCGCCATCGATGTAATCACAATACATCATATGGTCTGAATTGACCTTTCCAAATTGAAGATTGCTAAAGTCAACCTGATCAATTTTGGAAGCTTTCGTTTTCGTAATGTCCAGTTGTATATCGGTGCTATTCATTTTTATTAGTATTTTTGCAAATGTACTAAATTTTGTTAAGGTTAATTCTATAGAATCCTTAACTAGGATGTTATTTTTATTTTAAATTTTCAATTATTATCATGAAAAATCTACTTTTATTACCAATCTTATTGTTTTTAGTGGCTTGTGGATCAAAAGATTCAAAACAAGACCAGGCTGAAGAGACCTCAACAACTACAGAAACGTCTACAGAATCTACAGAAAACCAAGAATTAAGCATCTTAACGGATTCTGATTTTGGCGAAACTTTTACTACTGCAGAAGTGAAATCTAAAGAAGACATGCTGGCTTTGTACCAAAGTTTAACTTTAGGAGACACGCTTCAGGTTCAGTTTCAATCTGAAGTTCAAAGCGTTTGTGCTAAAAAAGGCTGCTGGATGAAATTGGAGTTGCCAGAAGAACAAAACGCCCACATCACTTTTAAAGACTATGGCTTTTTTGTCCCAAAAGACAGTCAGGGTCACGATATGCTCGTGAATGGTTTGGCTTTTATCGAAGAAACTGATGTAGAAACTTTAAAGCACTATGCAGAAGATGCTGGTGAAAGCGAAGCGGACATCGCTAAAATCACTGAGCCACAATTGAACTACAGGTTTATTGCGACCGGGGCGAAAGCAGTAAAGTAGGTTTTAGGTGGTAAGCGGTAGTGATTAGTGAATGGTGAATTGTCATTCCGTTGTCTGTTGTCTGTTGTCTGATGTCTGTTGTCCGATGTCTGTTAAATATCAATAATCCTCATAACTGATAACTGCAAACTGACAACATCAGTAGCTTCGACCTACCTCCCAAGGAACGCAAGTAGGCTCAGCATCACGATGTCTTTATAGCTTCGGATATGACCGAATGAATCATCTGGGCGTATTTTCATATGAAGTAAACGATGATAAACTAAAAATATGCTGTCATTTCGACAAAAGGAGGAATCTTTTAAAAATCAAAAGTTTTTTATGTTGAAGTTCTGTCACTTCGAGTGATCCCGACCATTAGTTGGGATTGTATCGAGAAGTCGGTTAAAGTTACGAGTATTAACTTATTTTAAGATGGGGATAAGATTTAAGCTTTCATTCTTTTTTTACATTGCCTAAAAAAAGAATCAAAAAAAGTCTAGGCTTATTTTTATGTCTTTTAAAAACTACGAAAGTGCTTCCTCCACACAAAGCAAACCGCTTCGCTAGTGCTTTGCTCCTTCGGCCTTCTTTCAGCTCTTTCTTGTTCTTTATAATTCCATAAAAAGTAGGCCGTTTTGTTTACACCACAATACTTGCTATCCTGATTTTATTTCAGGGTCTGATTACATCCACTAAGGAAGATGCTGAAACCAGTTTAGCATCACACTAGTTTTTATCATTTCGAGCCTGCCTCCCAAGGCACGACAGCTAATCGTGTACCGTTTAACACCCATCCCTATCCCTTCCCTCAAGGGAAGGGGATTTCATTTAATTTTATATTAGTAATTCAATACTAAACGTGGCTTCGATACAATTCGCTTAGCGCCGAATTACTCTGCCACCTATTCCTATTCACTAATAACTAATCACTACATACTATTCACTACTCACAGACAACTGAAAACCGTGAACTGTCAACTGTCAACTAAGAACTTCAACACACCTCTCCTTCACCTCTTTCTTGTTCTTTATGATTCCATAAAAAAGTAGGCCGTTTTGTTTACACTACAATACTTGCTATCCTGATTTTATTTCAGGGTCTGATTACCTCCACTAAGCAATATGCTGAAACCTTAAATATGGTCTCGATACAAATTTTACTTTTTCTCAAAAGCAAAATCCACTTGACCTGACTTTACCCCAGCCACGAACTCGATCAACAATTAATTTTGACAACAACTCCCATTCACTATTCACTGCTCCACTAATTACTGCTCACTAATTATTACTATAAAACACCCTTTGCCTACGGCATTTCCCTTAAGGGAAATAGATTTTCGAAGTCCAAAAATAAAAGACTACACGAAAAACTACTCACTATTCACCAATCACTGATAACTAATCACTACTCACTGGCAACTACTCACTAATCACTGCATGCCACTTTGCCTTCACCACTTGCCAGTCAAATTGTTCCACTTTTTTCCTACCCGCTTTTGAGAGGCTCGATGCCAGCTTAGGGTGTTTAAGGAGTTTAAGTACCGCTTCAGTAAAAGCTTCAACCTTATTAGGCTCAACCAATAAGGCATCTATCTGGTCTTCTAATAAAAACGGAATCCCGCCCACATTGGTACTGACCACCGGCAAACCAAGTGCCATGGCTTCCATCACGCTCACTGGTGTATTGTCGACATTAGTGGTATTGATAAACAGATCGAAATCTTTGGCATAGTCCAGCCAGTCTTCTTTGGGCATTCCGCCGGTGAAGGTTACCGGCAGTTGCTGTGCTTCTGCGTAAGCCTTACATTCCTCAATAGAGTCATCTTTGAAAGGGCCAACCATACTGAGTTTAGCCTTAGAATAATGATTCAATACTTGTTCTAATACTTTAAGTGCCAGCATGGGATTGTAAAGGTGAGCAAAGGACCTAACCCAGAGCAGATGCGGTTGCAAGACATGGCGCTGTTTAAACTTATAGTTCTTTAGCTCAATGGTATTGGGAATATACTCAAGATTCGTATAGCCAGCCTTCTGGAAATGATGCATCAGATAGGCCGACGGAGCGATATTGACTTTTGCCTTTTCAAATAATTGTCGGCAGTGTTTGGGATGAGAGGCTAAACGTTTAGGAAGATCCCCACCATGAAGAATAGGGATATAGTTTAATTTCAATTGATTGGCAAGCTTAGCTGATAAATAAGCAAACCAGAAGGCAGAGGTGCTGTAAGTATCGATGAGTAAAAGATGAGACTTGGAATGATACTTTAAAATCAACAAGAGCATATCAAGTAGCCTAAGCACCTGGTTTTTTTGACTAGACCCTGAGATCACCTTATAGCCTTCGGTTTCCAACTGACTGGACAGCACCTCGACTGTAGAAAGGTTCCTACCCTTACGTGAGAGCTTGTTCCCGAGGTAAAGCAGTTGTTTTTGAGTTGACTCTCGCATTCTTTTTTTCTTTTTTTGAGGTGTAGGTAATCGATAATAAGGCAAAGCCGTACATAAATCCTGGTAAGGCCACCCGCATAGCGGAGTGGTTGATGGTGAGGAACCAGAAGGCTACGAACGGTAGCATCAGTAAATTTCTATTTTTGGAGAGTAAAAAACCTAAAGGGATGAGCAACAAGATCAAAAGAGCCAAAACACCCAACATCCCATGTTCAGCAAGCATTCTAGCCACTTCATTATGGGTAGCCCCTCCTTCTCCAACTTCTTCAATTCTAAAGAATTTACCCATACCAACACCAACACCAAGGAATGGGTCTTCATAGAAAGCTTCCAGTTCAGTACTGATGATATCAGCCCGACCGGTAGTTAGGTCTTTCTCTTCCCCTACAGCATTTTCTCCAGCATAGCGATTGACGATTAAGCCACCAGTCACAGCTACCACTGCCCCCCATAAAACAAACCCACCAATTCCTAAGCCCACCAATTTTACCGTAGCCTTAGCCTTTTTGGCCAAAGGCGCCCAATTGATAAATAAAACGGTAAAAATAACCATCATAATGATAGCGGTGATAAATCCACCCCGAGAAAATGTGAGTAAACACCTGTAGGTCAATACTCCCAAGACTCCGATGTTAATGATATTAAGGCTAGTATTTTTAGAAGGTATTAAGAAACGAATATAACTGAGAAAAATGCCTAAACCCAAAACAGTAGACACTTGGTTTCCGCTATACCCTCCTGAAGCGACCTGATTGGATTCAGTCGTGAAAACAATTTGCTCTAAAGGCGGAGCATAAAGAATAATATATACAACCATAGCGATAATCGGGAGTAGCATGAGATCTACTAATCTTAATAAGGTGTCAAATTTGACTTGCTTTTGATAGCAAAATAAGGCGGTTGCGAACAGCGATAAAGGACCAGATAGATTAAATAAAATAGTTTTTCGAAAACTCTCGTCAAAATAATCGAAGTTGAGATAAGCCACTACCACCCCCGGCAATAACAATAGAACGAAAAAAAGGACTGGCCAGGCTTTTAGCTTAAAACCTTCGTAGAGCATCCCCAAAAGCATAAAGAAAATCACCAGATACTTTCCCAGTTCCCAAAAGGGCATAGCTTTGGTCATTCTTAAAAACACCTCAGCCGCCGCGATATAGGCCGCAGCCCCTAATGCATAATAGGTTTTATTGGTTTTGGTGATGATCTGATAAACAAAATATACGACAATCCCCAGCAGATAAAGCTGGGCCAAAGCTCTCACCTGGCTCACGACCAGTCCAATCCCTACGTGAAGAATAAGATGCTGGAATTTTGCAAGTACTGAAGATTTAAAGCCTAGCATTGATGATGTTTTCCTGGAGTGCCTGGTTGTAATATGAATAGGTAAAGCACTCCGCAAAGGTATAATTTTTCAATCTAAGCTCATGTAGCTCTTTGGCACTCAATTCTGACAACTTTTTTAAGCTATTTAATAAGGCTGTCGCATTTAAGTCCTGAAGTAAAAACCCATTCTCCCCATCATGTATATAATCTTCTATGCAGGAGACGTTTGAGCTGATAGGCACGCAGCCATAAGCCATAGCCTCGCCAATGACTTTCGGGAAGCCTTCAGACCTGGAAGGCAGAAGTAAAGCGTCCGACTCTGCTAAAATCTGATGGACTTGAAACTTAGGTAAAAATCCGTAAAAATAGGTGACTACATCCAGTCCTTTAGCAATGCACTTATAATCTTCTCGATCAGGACCGTCCCCAACAAAATGAACGGCTTTTATTGGTAGATCTTTAGGTTTTCTACTGAGGGCTTCAAGGATTAAAGGCACACCCTTATGCGCATTTAAAGCACCGACAAAACACAAGGTCCAGCCATTTTCTTTTGGATCTGGTTTTGACCTTAAAGCGGATTTGGCTTCAGAATAAGTTTTATTAGTAAAGCAGGGATTTTCAAAGCTTAAGAATTGCTTAGAGCTTTCCCAACTCCCGTTGTACGTGACTTGAGTATCGGGTTCCAGACAGTTGACCAGCCACTTTTTCTGAAGTTTGTTTCCTAAAGGCATGTCTGCATCCATCCAGTTGCCGGCATACTTCACCCAATAGGGTTTAGAATTGAACCATTTTAAAAAGGGCAACACATAAATTCCCATCCCAGTAGGAGCTCTGAATTGTATAATATCAGCGTGTTGGATCGCCTTTCGGATTTTTTTTAAGTTAGACATAGCGGTCCACGCGATACTTAATTTTTGTAAACCCTGCCCTCCTGAAGGTTTTAAAGGAATAAAGCTAATCCGCTCATCATCCACATAGGGCAGACTACTTGGCGGCGGTGCCCCCTGATGTAAGGGCGCCACATGAATAATCTGATCGAAAATCTCCAGCAAGTGATTGATTTCCGTCACCGTCGATCCCCAGGCTTTTAAAACGCCAGATTCATCTTGATAATGTTCGGTATGGGAGATGATGCAGAGGGTCATTATTTTTATCGTTGAGCGTTTACTGTTGTTGGTTGTCTGTTTTCCGTTGAGAGTTTTCAGTTGACAGTAAACCATAAACGGTAAACTGTGAACTATTTACTATTTTTCTTTAAAAACCGAATCAAACCATGAATGATTTTCTTAACGCTTTCAGTTTGTTCAAAAACCTGATGATCTGATTTGATAAATTTTAATCTTGAAGCTATGATGAGCTGGGTTTCTAGTTCCAAAGACGAACCTAAAGCAATTTCAACAAATCTCTTATAGTCTTTGTTCGAGTTTCTACTTTGTCCCTCAGCTATATTTGATGGAATGGAAACGGATGCCCTTCTCAATTGACTTACCAATCCAAACTTTTCTTCATTTGGAAAGTCTTGGGTCAGTTCATAAACCAGTTGAACGAGTTTCATTGATTCTTTCCAAGCATCAAGATCTTTGTAATCCATAAATTTGGTTGTTTGTTGATTGTTGAGTGTTTACTGTTTTTCGTTTATCGTTATTCTAAATTCCCTGAATAGAGTTGACCTTTAACAGTAAACCGTAAACCGTAAACAAATATACGACTATTCGAACTCCTCCAACACTTCAAGATACTTCTTCCCAATCTTATCCCAGGTAAAATGCTCACTCCAAACCTTGGCTTGTGCACTGTACTGACTCTGGTTGTTGATGATATCTTTAATGGCCAAGACGATTTGATCAACATCATGAGGATGGACGAGACGTCCTGAATACTTATCTTCAATCGCATCTTCAATACCACAATTCAGACTTCCGATAGCCGGTAAGCCCACCGCATTGGCTTCTAATATCGCAATCCCAAAGCCTTCCACATCACCAGTGGAGGTTTGCTGACTCAGCATCATAAAGACATCAGCTTGATGTAGTAATTTAAACTTATCTTCTTCGGATACCCGACCGTGAAATTTGACATGCTGTTCCACTTTCAAGGCTTTAGACAGCTTTTCTAAACGCTTTATTTCGGTAGGGATCCCCACGCAATGGTAAACCAGATTTGGATAGACTTCTATGAGTTTAGGCAGAGCTTTGATGACATTATGCTGACCTTTGCGCTGGGTGAGGTTACCCACGGTAATGAGTTGTAAGGGTTTTGCCTTGCTATAACGATCAATGGAGTTTTCAACCTTTGTTTTCGGTAAATCAAAGCCATTCGGAATAACCGTAGTCGCCTTTAAGTTTATAGGTTCAATCAGTTGTAAGGTAAATCGAGAAACCGCTATGATATGATCCAGACGTTTTAGCGACCAATCGGTCAAGCGTCGAGCTAAAGCATTAGACAACTGCACTTCGCTCCCGTGGATGATCCCGACCATTGGCTTCTTTGTCCAAAGAGACAAAATCCCCCCAACCCACAAAGGGAATTTACCAGAGACTAACAGGACGTCGTTAGTTTTTATAAGCTTTCTTGTGATAAAGAAGCGTTTCAGATAAGTCCACACTAAAGTAGCTCTTCTCCTCACCCTAACGACCTTAAAATCTTGCTGTTGATCAAAGTCATGTTCTTCTTTCCCCTCTTCAGAGCGTTGGTCAGCAATAACAGTTACTTGATAATGATCCGATAGGTACCTGGCTAGCTGGTGCGCATGATTACCAATCCCTCCAGGTTGTGGGGGAAGTTCGGATGTGAGGAAGAGGATTTTCATTTCGTTTAGCGTTTACTGTTGTCCATTTTCCATTGTCTGTTTATAGGTTATTTCTTTATCTGTCATATCGAGTGATTTTTACTTAGCTTCTACAGATAGCAAAAGTAAAAATTGTATCGGGATGTGGTCCCAGCAATTCATAAATTCGACTATTGAGTTGCTCAATATATATAACAATACACCCTCCTCAATCCTCCCTCCAGGGAGGAAGCTTTGTCAATTCTATCCCCTTGAGGGGATGAAAGGGGTGTTTTCTTCACATGAAGTATGAATTAATCAACCAAATCCATCGGCCTTACAAACTCAATCTTCTGACCAGAACTAGTGAGTCGCTCTAAGAACTGTTTAAAATTGGCTATACTTTCTTTTTTATTGGGGAAGTCAAGCATTAAGGGATGTGCACTTATCGTGTAGGTCGAATAATTGGTATTTAGAATATGATTGACCACAAATGGATCAAAGCCTGTATAATGATTTTCCAAAACGGCAATTCCTTTGTAGTTGATCACTCTACCTGTCGGATTTCGTTTGATTTTAAATAACTTTTGAAAAATAGTCTTATAAGTCACCCTAAACCATTTATATTTATTTTGGCTAAGAAGTTTAACGATCGATTCGTTATCGGCTGCTTTAAAAAAGGGGTAAATGCCGCGATCTCCCCAACTAAAGGCCCCTCGCTTCAACCAGGACATCGGGCGATTGTGAGGTGGTACAAATCCTATTACTTTTTGTTGGTGATCGATTGCTTTTTCCAGTGCCAACTGACTTCTCTTTAAACTTTTTTCCACCTGCTTCAATTGAAAGATAGAAGACCATTCGTGGCGCCAGGAATGTGAAGCCACTTCATGGCCCCGATCATATATTTCTTTAATCAAAGTTGGAAAGGTATAAGGTGCTAATCCCTCTTCAGCAGAGAATCCAGTAATGGCAAAACAACATTTGATTCCGTAATCGTCTAGTATATCTAGAGCTAAACGCACTTGGTCTTGTTCACGCTGAAGATTCTTGAAATTAAAATTATAAGGATAAGAGGCATTGATCAAACCAATAGCGCCGTCAAAATCCCAGATTAAAATAATTTTCTTCATCGCTTATATGTTTTCATCCGAATCCTGATGCGTGTAGTAAAAGTACTTATTTTGAATGCTGTTTTCTAAAACTTCATCTTGAGTGTAATAAATAATTGACGTTTTAGTCGAATATTCAATCGTAGTTAGCTGACTTCCTAATTTTTTAGAATGTATGTTATTTTGAAATCGAATTCTATCAATTTTCTCGGGTAAAAAACTCAGTATAAAATTTACAATCGAAAAAAAATCCTTTGAATTGTCTAATTCCAAATCGGTAATAAAATAAATATGACCGTGATAGTATCCGGAAAAGTAGGTTTTTGTTCCAGTTAAATTAAATAATTTCACTCCTGGATAATAATCTTTAAATTCTCGAAAACGCCAATTTTTAAAGCTGTCGTCTACTTGAATTCTCAAATCACTATCGGATTTCATATGAAAAATATCATGGTGATTTTCATTTATAATATCCAACTGCTGAAATTCTCTTTTGTATTTATTTTGTTTGTAGACAGACAAAAATGGATTTTGGACCGATTTCAAAAATTGATGTGGCAAGCCTTTCATTTGGAGAGGCACCCCAAGGTAAATGGGAATAAATTGTTTGGTTGAGCTCTTTAATTTTTTATAGCCAGACCTCAACATGGATTTTTCAGCTGAAGGACTTGGATCACTGCCCAAAGTTATTGGTTTTTGTTGGTGAGCTGCTTCATAAAGTAACTTAGCGACTCCTTTTCCCCTATAAGCCGGATCCACCATCAAATCACAGGCCCACTGGGTGGCAATTGAATTAGTTCCTACTTTCAAAAAACATGGAATCAAACCTAATTGACCAATGATCTCACCTTTCTCTATGGCTAATTTGAATGATGGCAACTCTTTTCCTGGCTTACCCCTAAACTTCCAATAGATATAATCAGGATTTCTTCGCTTCCTGCGCTTGCCGAACATCCTGGTCGCAAACTCAAAATGTTGCTTTTCATAAGTTTTCGAATAGTTGACGATTTCGATCATGTCTGTTTTTTTTGACTCTAACTTAATTCTTTAGTCCTTTTATTGTTTACTGTTAAGCGTTTACCGTTGTCTGTTGTGCGTTTTCAATTTACTTCTATTATGTAAAATTCATTTTACATTAACACTACTAACATTTTTTAAGGTGAACTGAAAACCAAAAACAGTAAACCGTCAACTGTCAACTACTCCAGCTTCTCAATCTTCGCCCCCTCCTTCAATTTTACCCCAGCTAACTTCCAGGACTTCCAGACCTGAACTAACACCAAAGGCGACATTATTATACTAATCAAAACCCCTAAAAGCATCATATACGAATTGCGCTTATACCGATAAGGCATCACAGAACTGGGCACCGTTTTCAGCAAAGCCCATCTGGCCGCTCTGTTTCCGTGGTATTTTCTAAACAGATACACCACAGAAGGAATCGGCCGGGGGTCCAGCCATTTTTTGGGTCGAAACCCATCCCAGCTCCCCATTTGTCGTAAGCCTCCTGAACCTACTTTTAAATGTAAGCGTTTTGCATAAGGATTGGAGATGTTTTTGTAGCCAGCTAAATAGGCTCTTAAACCAAATTCACCATCGCCCATGCGCTGCTTTTCGAATTGACGATCGAATAAACCAATGTCTTTAAACATACTTTTTTTCAACATTACATTGCCAGTATCCAACTGACTACTCACTCCAAAATGGGCGTAATTGGCAGGGACTTTAGCCCCCTGCGTGGAAATAGACACTCCGGAGGATAAGTCCGCCCTGAAATAATCCAAAGTTTTTAAATGCTGTGAAATCCAATTAGTATCCACCCGTGAGTCATCGTCAAAGAGTAAGATATAATTACCCTGACTTTGTTGAATCGCTTTATTCCGAGCCAACCATAACGCCTTTTCTTCCTGGTGTATCAAATGGAGGTTTAACTGACACTCATCGTAAAACTCTTTTTGGAAAGGCTCCGACTGATCCACCACAATCACTTCAAAATTCGTATACTCTTGCTGCTCAAGGTCCTTCAGGACATCTTTTAAATACCGATAACGATTTAAAGTGGGGATAACGACCGAGACTAAAGGCTGTTGCTGAATGAGTTTAGACTTAAAGTCGTTATAATCTGTATATTGAAAAGGGTTTTGATGCTCATCTACGCGTTGAACCTCCTTGGTTCTAAAAAAGGCAGCAAGTTCTTTAAACGGATTTTTAAACGAGACCAACCGAATAAGAAGCACATAGAGTACCCAGGCCTGATGGAAATTCTTACGGATAAAGCGATACTCATCTTTAAGTGGCAGTTTTTTAAACTCTTTATAACAAGCTGCTTGTCCGATATAGCCTTTTTGGACTAATCGCCAGGACAGGTCATAGTCTTGGGCTGATTTTGATGAATAGCCTCCATCTCTTTTGAGTTGATTTACAACCGATTCAGGTAAAGCCTGAATTTTAGGAAAAACAGAGGATTTATCTTTTTTAAAAAGACGAAAATAATGGGTGGGTTGAAGGTAAGTGAGGAATTTAAAAGGCATGTTACACGCTGTAATTTAAGTAATCCATTTCATCCTTGAGTAATTGATTAAAAAGTGCTTTCTCTTCTTCTGAATACTTTTTAGAGTAAGACTCCCAGTTCACTGCTTTTAACTGCCATTGTTGGATAATATTTCTATGTTTTTTATAAAACGGAAGATTTAAGTCCTCAAGAAGATTTTCAAAAAATAGCACAGGGTCATCACATAAATCCTCGTATTTTAAAAGTTTCCTGTTTAAAGGCTTAGCACCCTCAAAATTCTGCTTATAAAAATTCGCATAAAATTCAATTTTATCAGTCATGCTAAGTTTCGCAAATTCCTCAGGTTTATTTTTATAAAACCACTTCTGTTTGATGTAGGAGCTAACCACAACTCTAGGATCTCTCTCTATCCAAAGAACCAAGTAATTTTTATCAAAAACCTGATCTAAGATCTCTTTTCTTGACTCCCCTGTTAGTTTTGTTACAAAATGTTTTTTGTTAGAAAGTTTCTTTAAAGATTCTATGAAAACCTTACAAGCTTCTAGTTTTTTATGATCTTCAGTAGGGTTAATTGATGAAAAATTATTGAAATAATAGGTCCAAAATCCGTAAGCCTCTGCAGGTTTAGGAATTCGTTTAGCAGAAGACCAGTCTACTCCAAACCATTGATCCTGGTAAATCCTATTTAAAAAGCCTAGCCAGGCTTGGGTCGGAAACCGATTATGCCAGGAAGAAAGCCAAACAAAATCTGGATGATAAGAAAACATTTTATTAAATAATGTAGTTCCTGATCTTCCAGGACCGTGGATAATAATATTCATCGTTTAATTGCTTTGACAAATCTCCCTGTCGCTATTATCCTTCCTTTTTTATTGACATGAATCTCATCATAAAACAAGTTCGTTTGTTGATTTAATAGCACTGAGTGGTTTATGAGCTGGAAATTTTCAGGGGTGGTTTGATGCTGATTCAACATAGGCGATTGGTATAAGATCAGTTCGATATTATTCTTCTGACAAAGTAATCGAATTTTTTCAAGATACGGATTGTTAAACTGATAATCCGAAACTTTAGGTCTTTTGACCTTTAAGGCTTTTCCTAATTCAGGATAGACATAGTTGCCCTTGTCATCATAGCGATTGCGATAGGCTGGTTTTAGTAAGGCTATTAGCGAAGGGTAAAATAACTCGGTGTTGTAATAGCCTAAACCATACACTGGAACAAACGCACTTTTTGTCATTGGTGAAACGAAATCACTCTCTAGACTCTGAAAATGCTCCTGAACATAGTTCTCTGCGATGAAGGGCAAAAACCGATGATCATTGTTCCCTATACTCGGCGAAGCATTTGCCACATCCCAGGGGGTAATCGCTAAGACACAGGTATTAATTTGACCACCATTTTCCAGAAAGTGTTTAAGCATTAGGTAATGTGAAGGCAAGGCCGTATCGTCCATGCTCAGGTTGAGGCCCTGCCAACCAGTAAGACTATCAATAAGTTTGGTGTCTAAGGTGGTTAAACCTGTACTGGAGCCTAACACCACATAATCTAAATCGAGCTTAATTTGATTCACGGCAAAGGAGGGCTTGTAAAATTCAGATTGTCTTAAACTCCAAAAGCTTCCCAGCGCCAGAAGATTGAGAAGTACAAAAAGTAAACCGCCGTAGAGGAATATTTTTCTAAGAAACTGATTCATGAGTTTAATTCAAAATTCAAATTCTTTATTTGACAGTTAAAGAGTTCTATTAGAGTTGAAATATAAACAGCTCTGGATGAAGCCATTTCTAATGAGTAGAAATACTCACAATTCAAGAAAGGAGAATTGTTTATCATCGAGCGGAGTCGAGATGTAAATGGTTCTCGACTCCGCTCGAACTTGAAACAAAGGGAACGGCTTTTTATTCTGCCAGTCGTATTATTGAGGAAAATAGTTTTAAGCTTCATTCGATCAAATATTTAAAACTGAAAATAAATAAAATCTGCCTGATTTTTAAAGGCCCCCATCACTATAATACACCCAATTATAAATGCCGCCGAGAAGGGTCGTAAATGCACTTCTACTCGCTGCTTTCTAAAGGCTCTAAACTCAAAGTACAGCATCAGCAGGATACTCATTCCGATAATTGCTGAAAACAAGAGGTACTTTGAAGACTTAGTAAAAACGTCTAAGCTCAGTGATTTCAATTCAAATATATGCTCTAAAAATTGAATAGCTTCACTAATGCTATCCGCCCTAAAAAACACCCAGGCTAAGCAAACCATGATAAAAGTAAACACAATCTTTAGCACATGGCGAATACGCAACGCATCTTCACTCAAGTATTTTCTATTGAGATTAAAAAGCAATAAAGGCAAGAAAAACAAACCGTGTAAAGCGCCCCAGGCTAAAAAAGTCCAGTTAGCACCGTGCCAAAACCCACTGACTAAAAAGATGATCATCACATTCCTTACCTGAAGTGATTTTCTGACACGGCTTCCCCCTAATGGAATATAAAGGTAATCCCGAAACCAAGTCGATAAGGAAATGTGCCAGCGTCTCCAGAATTCGGCGATATCTCTGGAGAAGTAAGGAAAAGCAAAGTTGGTCATCAGAGAGAATCCAAATAAGCGTGCAGTGCCAATCGCAATATCGGAATACCCGGAAAAGTCACCGTAGATTTGGAACGCAAATAGAACGGCACCCAAGCCCAATTCAGCACTGGAAAAGTTTCCTGGCTGCTCAAAGATTTGATTCACAAAAAAGGCACAGTTATCGGCAATCACCACTTTTTTAAACAAGCCCCAAATGATCAAATAGACGCCGGATGTCGCATTACTTGGATTAAATACTCGCTGCTGACTAAACTGAGGTAGCAGACGGGTAGCCCGCTCAATCGGTCCGGCCACCAGCTGAGGAAAAAAAGCCACATAAGCGGCGAAATTTAACAAAGACGATGTTGGCTTTAGTTGTTCCCGATACACATCGATGGTGTAACTAAGGGTTTGAAAAGTGTAAAACGAAATGCCGACAGGAAGTATGATAGATAGCGTACTCACTTCCATGTTGATGCCTAGACCTGCAAAAGCATCTACCCAGGACTCCACGAAGAAATTATAGTATTTAAAGACGCCTAAAAACCCGAGATTGACCAGTAAACTGGTCCACAACAAGAGTTTGCGTTTTTGCCTGGAAGTCGATTTGCCTATAGCTAAACACAGACTATAATCGAGTAAGGTGCTAAAGACAATTAAACTTAAAAACCGCCAGTCCCACCAGGCATAAAACACATAGCTGGCGATGAGAATCAGTACATTTTGAGCTTGTAGCCTACCTTTTAATACAAACCAGTACAGAATAAATACGGTAGGGAGAAAAACAAAAAAGGTAAGGGAATTGAAGAGCATAGTTACCAGTTAGTATCTTTTTCATAACCTAATTTAATCAACTCTTTACCAGCAAGTAGCTTAAAATACTTTCGTTTAAAAGCTCCCCACTTAGACCACTTGTTGACAAATTTAAAATTAGATTTATCTTTTTCGGGAATCCAATTAGAGCCTTTGCCCTTGGTATTTTTTCCAAATGAACTTCCAACTACTGGAGCATTAATACACCTCTTTATGATCTCTTCAGAAGAATCCATCTCAAGAAATTGAAGCAGTCTTTTTATATTTTCAGAACTGTCTACTAAATCTTCGTACTTTACTTTTTTAATATTTTTTTGTTCTTCAATAGACTCAAAAATAGACGCTGTTGCCTTCCAGTCTAAAATATGAGCTCTAAAGGCTCTGCCTGAGTAATGATTTAATGATTTGATGACTTTAGCTTTGTAAGGAGTACTTCTTTTTCTTAGGTTGCTAGCTTTAACTGATGAAATCACATTATCACGCCCGTCTCTACATAAAAAAATAAATTTAGCCTCTGGAAATGCTTTCAACCATAATTCATAATGAGAAATGATAGGAGTTTTTAAAAATAAAGTCTTATTCTCATCTAGATCAAATTTCTTAGATAAGAGCTCTAACCATAACTCACCTATTCTCTTATAAAAATGTAATCTGTCTGCATCATTAAAGTTAATACCGAAGCTTTTAGAACTCGCTTCATGATAAAAGTTTTCAATAGAATCAGACCGAAAGAGATTAAATTCACCATGAGAGCTCTCTTTAGGAATCGTTTGGATGTGAGGATGCTGACTCAAGGTCGACCCTAAAAAATTTGTTCCACTCCTCACCCGCTGCCCAATTAAAATTACAAGCCTCATGTTGTTATTGAGTAAAACGCATTAAACTTCTCTTTTTGTTGTTTCAAAGTAAATTCATTTTTTACTCTTTCCATGGCTGTTTGTTGAATGCTTTTCTTAGTCTGTTGATCTAGGTGTAGTACTTTCAAAATTTTCTCGGCTAGAAGTTTTGGCTGATTTTTTTGTACTAGCCATCCTGTTTGTTCATGTACAATATTTTCAGATAAAGCACCGGCATCATAAGCTACACAAAGTTTACCAAGAGCCTGAGCTTCCAAAACCGCATTACAGAAGCCTTCACTCATACTGGTTTGAACGTATATATCAGTTTTTTGAAGGTAATCTATAGTCTCTTCGTGAGTCTGTTTGCCTAAAAAAATAATCTGATCTCTCAGCTGTTTTTGATACACATGAAATTTATAACGCTCTTTATGCTTCTGATCCCCACTGCCAATGATGTTCCACTCAAAATCAATCTTTTGTTCTTTTAAATAAGAAGCTGCTTCTATTAAGTCATCTAGACCTTTGATCCAGTGCAATCTGGCTATAGTTAATAGCTTCAATTTCCCTGAACTTTTTTTTTGATATGTTGAAACTGATTTGAATTTATCAACATCTACGGCAGGTGTGATAATTTGAAAATCTACATCAGTCGATAAACCCAGTCCTGCAGCTTTGTCAAGTAAGTAGCTGGAAATACTATGCACCTTGTCTACCTTTTGCCAAAGTAATTTATAACAGAGTTTATCTTTTAACGGATAGACATCGATGTCGTAACCCCTTAAACTCAGCGCTAATTTCGCACCAATCGCTTTGGCCACTAACTCTCTATCGATCGCCATGGTGGAGAAGCCGAAATGCAACCAGTCCGTGTTGAGCTTTAATAAGGTGGCATTGATGTACAATTTCTCAAGAATTCGCTTGACAGAACTTCCTTCTTTTTTCTCTAATTGAATAAATTTGGAGACTGACTTCGAATACCGCAGTAAGCCTATAAAAACACTTAGCATTTTGAAGACCTGTACAAATGGATTCTTACTGACTTTAGGATGCTGCAGATGTTGACAAGTCTCAAAGGTCTGATCAGTGGCTGCTGTGACCAAAATCACTTCATGCCCACTCTCCTGAAGGCCCTGAATCTTCGAGCGGAAGAAGGTTTCAGAATAAGCTGGGGGTTGAGGAAGGATGAGGGCGATGGTCATTATGTCGTGTATTGGTGTATTCGTTTATTCGTATATTAGTGTATTCGCTTCCCAGAACATAAGTTTAGTCAAATATCTATGCTTTCATTTTTTTCGATTATTCTGTTATACGATTATACCACTATTCGACTACACGATTATTCGATTACTCTATTTTACTTTTCACATACTTCTTATACCCTGATAATAATTTTCTAGTTTTTTCTACCATAGGAAATAAGGTTTCTTCAGCTTCAGCATTAAGATAATTAAGATTTTTTGCAATTATTAATTGTGTGTCTAACTCAGCTGCTGAACCAATGGAATAGCTTACAAAATTGTAGAGTTCCTTCCAGCTATTTCTTCCACTACCTTCAGCTATATTTGATGGTACCGAAACAGCAGAGCGTCTAATTTGATTTGTCAAACCAAATTGCTCATTTTTTGGAAAATTATCGGTGTACTTATAGATTAATGTCACAAGTTCAATACTGACTTTCCAAACATCCAAATCTTTATGATTCATAATAGTGAGTTTTTTTGTGTATTCGAATATACGACTACTCGACTATTCGATTATTCGCACTTATAATTTATAAATATTCTGATTAAACTGCTTTAATACACCCAAAATTAATCCTTTCTCCTCCTCATTCAGAAACTCCCTGTCATCTCTTTGACCTCTCACACTTGATTTTGGATGGGCTTTGGAAGAAGGTTTTTTATATTCTTTATCAATTGTAGCAAGAGTCTCAATGCCCAAAGTGGCACACAGGTCTTTATAAAGCTGCACATCTGCTCTTAGGTCTTCGTGTTTTATTATATGATAACTATCAGACTGCCCAGCTTTAAAGTCCTTTAAAACTACCACGTTCTCAATACACCAGCGCAAGGCTAAAATCTCCACTTCACTTTTGACTTTAAAAGCTTCAATATGTATTTTATACTTGTCTGCTAAAAGCTGTTTGAGGTCCTCCTGTTTTGCAAAATAGGACAAGTCATACAGCCAGGGAAATTTGACCCGCTGCTGAGATTTGATCACTTCCAAAGGATGTCGTAGCACATGGACGACTGGAATGTTATAATATTGATTTAGAAATACTGACATTAAATTCCCTCGTACAAATTTGATGATAAAGTGTTTGGGTATAAATGGCCACAGATGCATTTTGTACTTCCTGTTAGAATTTTGAGCAATCCAGTCGGAGTCGACTCGGTTCTTAAACACCTGTTCCAGATAACTTAACCCTATATTATAGTCCTTATGATTGTCTTCTGTAATCATTTGGTCCGCCACCAAATGTCCCTTTTTGGTGCGTTCGGTATGCTCAGGTTCAAACAACATCCGGTAGCGAAACACTTTGGCCATGTTTTCACTGAGCCAGCTGGTCCCACTCCGAGCTGAGCCCACAACGATGGTATGTTTATTAAAGTGACTCATAAACTTGTTCTCTGGATGTAATAAAAGCTTCAAATGTATATTGATTCTTCACTTTTTCCCGCATTTGTAGGCCTATTGCTTTTAACTCTTCAACAGACATTTGCTGAGCTTTTTGTAGCAATTGTTTAAGTTCTTCCACCTGACGGGCCTCAAATATCCACTCGTCGAAGCCCTCTAAAATATCGGTTATCCCAGACACCTTAGAACCGATCACTGGAACCCCCATACTCATGGCTTCCAATGGTGCCATCGGCATGCCTTCTCTCTTCCCCTCATTTTTGGTGGGAATGACAAACACATTGGCGATGGATAAATGATATTGCACTTCCAGTTGCTTTCCGGTAAAAATAATGTTAGAATGATCTTTAAGGTATTTATCTTTTAGCTGCTCAACATAGTCATTTTGGTCATTACCCACTAAAAGCAATTTGATATGAGGAATCTGAGACCGAATAACCGCTTCGATCAGGATCTCAATCCCCTTCACCTCTACCATGTTCACTACAGAAATCACCACGAAATCTGCTGTCGTAATGCCATACTTATTGGCCGTGTCTTGATGGTAAGCTTGCGGTGCATAGACTTCTGTGTCCAGCCCAAGCGGTAAATAAGTTGCCTTAACAGAAGGCATTGGGTTAAAAAACTCAGTCATCATGTCTTGATTAATCGCAATAACGTGATTATTCAACTGCGATCGCCACCGCCAGGCTTTATTGCCCCAGCCCATTGCTTTTTTGGTATACACAAATTTTTTCCCTGCCAGCCTCACCGCCAGAGGTTCTGAAACATCGGAACTCCAATGCCAGGAATGCACAATATCCCAGTCATGCTGCTTAAAAAACCGGATTACTTTCAACAATCGAAAGGGAAATGACCAAAAGGGTTTGTAATCGGTTTCATAATCAAAGACGTGAATCGGCACCCCAAGTTGTTCCACTTCTTTAAAAAATGCCCCTCGGGTATGCTTGACTAAAATCTCAGGCGCAAAACGCTCCTTATCTAAGCCCTTCACCAAATCGTACACCACCTTGCCGCTACCAGCAGTGTCGAAGTTAGGAATGGTGTAGAGGATTTTTAGTTTCTTTTTCATCGTATAGTCGAATAATGGTTTATTCGTGTAATCGATTAATAAAGACCAAAAATAGTATTTCCATTTTGTTTTTGTTCGAGCTAGTACTGTAAATATTTACTTCTCGATTCCGCTCGAAGCTAAACAGTGACTCTTCACTATTGGCTAGATTAAACGACAACAAAACTTCTCGATAAAACCCCAAAAAAAATTGGGATCACCCGCCTGAATGACTCCGTCGGGCAGGCTCGAAGTGACATGGAATTCGGCCTACTTTTTATGGATGTCTAAAAACAAAAAAGTAGTGAAGAGAGGATGAAGGAGCAAAGCACTAGTGAAACGGTTTGCTTTACGAGGGGGAACCACTTTTGTAGTTTTTAAAGACATAAAAATAAGCCTAGCGTTTTTTGGTTCTTTTTTGGGTAATGCAAAAAAGAATGAAAACATCAATTTTATTTAGATCCATAAATAATCGTGAAGTATTAGGGCAGATTGATATAAAGACCCGCCTGAATGACATCGTCGGGCAGACTCGAAGTGACAGAGTGCTCGATATAGCTTATGTAATAAATTACAATTAAAAACACCCATTGCCTAACGGCATTTCTACTTCGACCTAGCTCAGCACATCGCCTCGAGGGAAAATGTTTGACATTCCTCCCTTGAGGGAGGTTAGGTGGGTGTTAGTAAATAAGTAAAATTCTAAACCGAAGTACCTTTAGCACCTGTCAGTTCGAGTGCTGTTTTTGTGTCGACGGACCAAAAACAGAGTATCGAGAACTCGACCTAGCTCAGCGCATCGCACAAGGGAAAACTTTTGCATTAGCACATAAAACTAATTTATCTGCTACGGTCGTGGCTTGTGCTTTTCTACTAAACTTTGAATTTCTTTTCTCAATTCAGGTAGTTCACGTATTATAATCGTCCAAATCACCTCATCAGAAATACTGTCATATTCATGAGCAATTCTGTTTCGAGTACCAACTATCTTTTGTGCGTTGTTTATTTGAAAATCAGAATCTTTGTGTTTAACTATTCGGTTAATGGCTTCCCCGATGATTTCAATATTTCTTTCGACTGCTTTCTTGGTTTTTAGGTCTTTTTGATAGTCAAAGAAATCTCGTTTTTCGGGAAGAAATTCAAATATTTGGTCGATGGATTTTACGATGTCTTCGAACCAAGCACTAATCCTATTGTCCATAAATCAAAATTTTAGTGCTGTCAAGCTCTTTTCTGAAAAATTGATTTTTAATTCCACGTTCTTCAATTAGGTCAATTTGTCTTTGTAGTAAGTTTTCTAAATTCTCTTTAAGTTGGAAATATAAATCTGTGTATTTAAAAGGATCGGTTTCTTCAAAATCTACTATAAAATCAATGTCGGAATCTTCACTATAATCATCACGGACCACAGAACCAAAGGCCGAAAACGTCCTAACCTTATATTTCTCACAAAGCTTCTTAATTCGATCGATATTTTTTTCAGATATGTTCATAATTCAAAAATACTCAAATTTTAGTTTAAATCATTATATGACTTATTTAGCATTAGCAGCTATTCAGTTATATCTAACATGAGATAACTTCAAATGACTTCTCGATACGTCCCAAACGAAAATGTTGGGATCAATCGCCTGAATGACTTCGTCAGGCAGGCTCGAAGTGACATCCAGAGCTGTGGCTTCGGTACAATTCTCCTATCGTCCAATCACTCAGCCACCATAATAAAAATAAAAAAAGGCCTAAGAAAAGAAATCGTAAAAATTGAAATAAAAGTCACGTAAGATTTTAAACTACCTGCCCGTTCCATTCAGGCGGGCCTGAGACCCGCTATAGGAAGTCGAGTTTCTTTTATCTAAATTAATTTTATTGAGAATGACTAATTTCCAGAAATACCTGTGGCTTTCGCGTAAGTGCATTACGCAGTAATAGGCATGAAGCGAAAGAGCCAGCAGGGGTTTCGTGAAGAGTAGCGAAACGAAAATTCCCTTAAATTAGTCTTGACGTTTTGGTTCAGGGCCTAGCTCGCAATCTTCATCAAAAGCTGTGCTTTCCATTTGCTTGTGTGTCAAGACAAAATGAACAGAAGCACATATTATAGTGCTTAATTGAGAGTGCCAGAATGATAAAGTCGGGCGGGCTCGAAGTGACAGAGTGCTCGATATAGCTTATGTAATAAATTACAATTAAAAAACACCCATTGCCTAACGGCATTTCCCTCGAGGGAAAATGTTTAAAATTCCGCCCTGGCCTGTGCTGAGCTTGTCGAAGTGAGGGAGCCTGCCTGCACCTGCCTGTCGTGCCTCTGGCAGGTTGGTTTCCTTAGCATAGGCAGGGTTAAGATGGTGTATATTATATTTTACGCACCTAAAGAAATCACACGGATACTTTTTGCTCCCTTTAGGGCTGGGGCAAACAAAAAGACTTTGATTGTCTTCTCTTTCCTATTAAACGGTTATCCGAATACACGACTATACAATCACTACAACTCCCTCCTATTCCAAACTGCCAACGTCAACAATAGACTCACCGGATGCGAATAATACACGGGATCCTGGGTCTGGAATTTATGGTAGAGGTCCTTAACCACTTGAGGGTCGATGAAGGTTATGAAGTCCTGATCAAACAAATACGATTCCAACTGTTTCTCGTTTTCTTTTCCTAAAAACTGCAATTCCCAGTTGCGCTGGATGAATTTTTTACCCAGTTTTTCCTGAAGCACACGTTTCAGTTTATCGGTGATGCGGTAAGGCAGATTGTAAGGCGCTTTGTTGTTTTGAAAATTGGTGAGGTTAAAGGGCTTCTGATCCTGCCAGGTGATCTTGGCGACTTCGGGAAAGTTGCGCTTAATGTACTCGATTTGAAGTTGGCGATTGGCCAGATGGGCTTCAGGGATCTTGCAAATCAACTGACACATCCGATCATCGTAATAGGGCAAAGTGATGGGATGCGCCGCTTCAAACACACTTAAATTGATGCTGGTCCAGCGCGGAGCCCAGTACATCGACTTAAAAGCTCTCACTTTGGCAGAGGTATTTTGAATATCAATTCGGTTCAACAAGGTTTGCGTAGTGTCTTTTAAATACCTGTCGAACTCCCCTTCCAAATTCCAGCAGCTCCAAAGATGTCGTGCCAACTCCAAACCTCCTTTCTTGATCACTTTTTTGTGGATATAAGAGACCAAGTCTTTATCCTGAATCCCTTCATCCCCTCCCTTATCGAATAGCACATCGCCCCAATGCCCTAATGTAAAAACGCCCTGCATTTGTTTCAGCTCGTCTAAAACACCCATTTGCCGGGGATGGGTAAATTCTGAATAACACTGATTGATCTCGGCTAACTCATCAATCTTATCCCAAAGGTAATTTGGGGGGATTTCAAAAGCTTGGAAATCAAATTCACAGACCTTAGCGATTTGTTCACTGATCTGATGCTCTCGATATCCCCCCTGAAAGGAATAAGAATACGAGGTTACCTTCTTGCCTAATTTATGTAAGGCCACCGCCTGACTCCGACTATCCAGACCTCCGGATAGAGGTAAAATGGCCTGCTGATTACCAATTTGCTCATCGATGATTTGTTCCAACAGGTCTTGATACTCTTGCAAAGAGCTATCAAAAGATTGATTTTTTGGCTGATAAGACCAGTGAAACCAGGGCTCCGACTTCACCAAAAAGCCTTCCTCGTCGATCTCATTCACAGTAGCTGGTCGCAAAACTTTAATATCCTTCCAATAAGTCGAATCGTCCCAAAAAAATCCCGTCGCCGCAAACAGACAGATGGCTTTATAATCCAATTCGTGGGATCCCCCTTTGATCTTGACGAAGGTTTGGTTAACGGGGATGATTGGGGTTTTAATGGATGGCATATTCGTGTATTCGTGTATTCGTTTATTGGTGTATTCGGGTAATTGATTATTCGAATTTACAATTCCTCGAGTTTAAAGTATAAGTTAATATTGACTAAAATGTTCGCTGCCACTACCCTAGCCCTAAAGGGAAGGCAGCTTAGCATAATTAAACTTTACATAAGAATTAGTTTTTCCTCCCTTTAGGGTCGGGGCAAGGAAAACAAACTTCATCTTACCCCAGCTCTAAAGGCTGGATGGCTTTACTTTCTCAACATATGTTCTGATTTTTTCTAATACTTTTTCAATTTCTTTATTTACTTCATCATTCGTGAATCTTAGAATTGTAACACCATTAAAATCAATAAACTTATCTCTTTCCTCATCCCTAGCTTTTTGATCAACTGACTGATGGTATTCACCATCAACTTCGATACATAGTTTTAACTCATGGTTGTAAAAGTCTAAGATATAGTGACCAAAAGGATGTTGTCTTCTAAATCGATAGCCTAATGCTTCTTTATTTCTAAGAAATTCCCATAATTTGATTTCCGACTCTGTCATAGCTTCTCTAAGCAGTTTTGCTTTTTTGAATAGGTGGGGTTTTGCTCCTTTGAACATGCTTTCATCATGATAAAAATTATCCTTCATAATTATAATTTATCTGAATCTATCCTTTTTGCTCCCTTTAGGGCTAGGGGTAACTAAAAAAGGATTGGAACTTGTTGTTATAACCTAATTTGAAGTAGCTCATTCCAATCATAACTCTTCAACCCTTGACTCATTGACTCATCAACCCATTAACTCTTTGACCCTTCCATCCTTGACTCCTTGACTCATTGACTCTTCAACCCTCAGACTATTCGACTAATCGCTTAATCACTTCCGCTGGATTTCCCGCCACCACGACATTATCGGGGATATCTTTCACCACTACACTCCCCGCGCCGATTACCACATTATTGCCGATGTTGATCTTTCCGATGATGCACACATTAGCGCCGACAGTAACATTATCACCAATACTAGGTAACAAGCTGTTGTCGTTGTTTTTGTTGCCAATGGTTAAACCGTTTCTGAACTCGAAATTTTCACCAATGGACTTAGCATTGATGACTGTGGCAAAGGGATGAAAACAGGACAAGCCACCTTTTATGGTGGTGCTTCTAAAAATCTTACACTGATAATTTGGGTAGTTAAACATTCGTTTTAGCCTACTATTGAGCAGTCCGGTGCGCCATTGAAACACAAATACAAACTCAGGATAGTATTTCATCAAGTGCTTAAATCGATCGAAGTCGGAGGTCTTTTTCGGATCACAACCACGTAATTCAAAATAGTGGTGTACATCTTGTGTAACGCTATCTTGAGAGGCTATTTTTTTAAATAGTTTTTGAGTAAAAAAGTATTGAAGGAGATGTTTAAACATTACTATAGGGTTTCGAATGCTTTTTTTACGGATAAAATTTCTTCAAAAGCAGGTTCTTTTCGCGGAAGTAGCCCTAAAAAGCCCTTTTTCATCTTCTTGATTTCATTCTCTGTAAACAAAATATTATTTTCAAAGTAAGAGTCAATATAGTTTTGATCCAAAGTTTCAGAATTCACAATATCTCGCCACAACTTTTTCTTATAGCCTACTGAGTTACCACCAAGAAAAGTATTTGGTCTATATCTAAAATTATTAAATTTTTTGATGAAGTCAATTTGGTCATAGGCATGGTAATGTAATACAAGGCCCTTTTTTATCTGTTTTACTTTACTTCCATCCAAGCTTTTATATCTGTGAACATTTTTAGGAATGAGGTCTGAACTCACTTTGATAGCAGACTTACCTTGAAATTGACCCATCCAGTAGGAGATTTTTACGGTTTGCTTTTTGAAAGGATCTTCGATTTTCTTGTGAAGCTTGTCTAGTTTTCTGTTAAAATCATGGGTGTATTTAAATAAGGTTTCTTCAGCAAACACATTACTGTAGTGTTTTCTTCTTTGGACCGCTTCCTTGGTATCGAAATGAACCAAATCTATACTTTTATCTATCTCTTCAAATAAATCAGCTAATGGTTTAGGCTCGTTTTTATCTGCAACAATTAACTCATCTGCATCAATAGAAATTAGCCAGTCAATTCCATCCCTTTTACATTTAAGCATAGCATCATATGTATTCAAACACTGCCTTGCTGTATGGTGTTCGTCAGCTTTAGAGGTAAATTTATCCAAGTATTCTAAATGTTTATATTTTGTAGCATCAACTGAATTTTGAATGACCACATTTGGCATATTTTCTATGCTTTTTGGTCCATCGTCAGTTGCTCCATCAAAATAGACGTAGGCTTTATCCAGGCCAATAGCAAAATGATACAAAAGATTTTGTTTTAACAATCGTTCTTCATTTTTTATTGTAATTACCAAAGCTACTTTTGACATATACTTTATTTCAAACTCAATTTATATTTTAATAGGATACTAAGGTAGGATAAACTAAGTTTTTGCTTTTTATCTAACCTATCTCTTACTCTTTTGAAAAACTTAGAAATATACCCATTATAGACTTTTTTTGGTAACTTTTGCTCTAAATTCACATAAGTTATAAATCTATGATGTTCATTAAAATAGTTTTGTAAATATTCTATCCCTTTTAGATTTAAAGTGGACACACTTTCTTCTTCTTTTCTAAAATAACTTGAGGTCTGGTTATTCTTTATAACCATTTTGTTATAAAAAAATTCGTGATAAAAAACGCGGTCACCAATTAACTTATAGCTAGGAAACTCTGTTTTAAATGAAACTAATTTTGGATTTTTAAATACACAAGAGCTCACATTAAGGATAGGGCAAAAGTTGATGTTATTTTGATTGATTTCTTCCTGATCATTGTCCTTGAAAATATGATGCTGTACTTCTCCCTGGGCTTTTCCTTGATTATATTTTTGAGTTTTTGCTACAACGATGGTAACGTCTGGATTTTCATCAAGCACTTTTAGGTTGGTTTCCAAAAAATTTAGCTCACAGCTGTCATCACTCTCAGCAATCCAGACAAATTCTCCTTTTGCTAATTTTAAACCTCTTTGCCATTGTTTAAAGGGAGAACCTGTATTTACTTGATTAATAAAATAATGACTAATTTTTGGGTGGCTCTGATTTTCTTGAAAAATACTTTGACTACCATCAGTAGATGCATCATCTAATATGATGACTTCAAAATTTTGAAAAGTTTGGTTGAATATAGAATCTAATCGCTCTTGTAAATATCTTCTATGGTTATAACTTGGAAGAATTATAGATACTTTGGGGTTCATGCTCTCAAATATTTCAATCTTTTTGAATTCTATATTATTACTTAAACAGTTAGCTTATAGCCTTACTTCTATTGTTTTAGGAGGCAAATAATTTCACTAAAAGAAGACTTAAATTATCTTAATTGTCTTTGCTTTAAAGCATAGTTATATATTTCTTAATCTTTAGAATGGTGTTTTTTTAATTCTTCATAATAATCACAATTTTCAAAATAACTTTTCGATATTTCAGGGTTTGAATTTAGATTTTCAAGTCTTGAATTGGGTTGTTCTAGTATATTTTCAGACAAGAACTTGAAATCTTCTTCAATGTATTCAACAATACCAATAAAATCAAAATTTTGAATTGGAAAATTCACGAGAAACTTTGAATACAAATTTCTCATTTGTTCACTGAAACAAAATTTTTCGAATGACCAATTATTTTCAATTACTTCCCTATGAAATGGAAGAGATCTATTATTGTAAGTCCTTTTCCAATAATAATACTGAGAAGCCAGTCTTTCTAGCGGATCTCTTAACCATGTCATAAATACCGTGTTTTTATTTTCTAAATAACACTCGTACTTTTTTGCCAGAAAATGACCGTGGAATATTTTTTTACCTTTCCAATCAAAGTATGTTTTTTTAAAAGGATAATAAAAACTGCTGTATTTTTCTATCAATTTAATTATTTCCAAATCAGTCAAATGGTCAGGGAAATCTGTATAATCAAGGTATAATTTTTCAGAAAAAGTATTTTTGAGATAAGATTTGAAACTTGTACCACCAGCTTTTGGCATATGAACTGAAATTAGATATTCCATAATTTCTATTTAACACTATTATACAATTCTATCATGCCTTTAATCATCCTATCTTCATTATGCTGCTGCTCCACTTTTTGTCGAGAAGCCATCTTAATGCGTCTAATCTCATCCAGTTCTAAATTAGTAAAGTTAATGATCTGTTCTGCCATAGCCTCTGCATCTCTAACGGGTACAATCCATCCCTCCTTACCATGCGTAATCAATTCTGACATTCCACCACAATCGGTGGAAATGACGGGTGTCCCCAAAGCCATGGCTTCTACAGCAACATTGGCGATGCCTTCTTCTAAGCTTGGTAGTAGAAATATATCGGATACTTTCATCATCTCAAACACTTTATCTTGAGGTAATTTAGAAGTTAAAAGCACCTTACCCGTCAAACCTAAATTATCGATTAAAAATAGCAATTCTTCGTCGCCTTTAGCGCCGATGATGGTATAATTAAAATCAATGCCTCGTTGATCTAATAAAGCACAGGCTTTTAGGGCGTAGTCGTAACCTTTAATCCAGTGGGGACGACCAACAGAAATCAATTGTAAAACTTTATTGTTGACAACTTCAGGTTGAAACTCAAATTTATCCAAATCTAACCCCGTGTAAACCACCTTATCAACTTTATTTGGATCAGAGTAGATTTCATCTCCAACTCTTGAAATGGCCTTAGACACCGAATGGAAGCCATCAAACTTCGGGAACCAGTGTTGTAAATAGTTGAAATTCTCAGAATTCACAAAAGGCCTTACGTTGGTTTGGTAACCTCTTTGCGAGAGTACGAACTTAAACTGCTTTTTATTCAGTTGCTCTTCAAACAATGAAATATTCGAGACCCACTGCAAATGGACGATATCAGGCTGAATTTTATTTAAGGCTACATTTAAGTTGATTTTCTTCAGCCAAGATTTATCACCTTTTAGCAATAATCTGATAGTTCTAAACAACGCTTTAGAGCTTATCCCCCATTTTAAACTGGTCCTCAAAAATTTTATTCGACTTTGACTACTTCCTAAACCCACGTACTTAACCTTTTCAAGAGGCTGTTTAAGGTCTTCATTAAACCCCAAAACATAAACATCAACTCCATTATCGACTAAGCCTTGTATCAAACGGTTGATAAAGGCTGTGGTTTTGAAAGTACCGTCGAAAATAGCGAGTCTCATTTTTTTAGTATTTTCCGATACATCACTTTTAATAATTCAACTTCGCAATTCACATTGTATTTATCCTGAGCATTATCAATTGAGCTTTTGGAAAATTTAAAATACACCTCAGGATCTTTCCATAACTCAATAGCTTTAGATACTAAAGCATCCAAATCGTCGTAACCACCAACGAATCCTGTATTTTGATCTATAACAATTTCTGGAAGCCCGCCACTATTTGAAACAACAGCTGGTACGCCATGTGTTTGAGCTTCCACAACAGACATCCCAAACGACTCCGAATGACTTAGTTGCAGGATAAAGTCATAATTTTTAAGCTTGGATTTTATAATTGAATTTTCAACTTTTCCTTTTACCGTGACGCAATCGGTTAACTCATACCGATTAATAAGGTAAAAAAGTTGTCCTAAGTCTTTACCATCTCCAAACACATCGTACTGAACATCGATACCTAAGTCCTTAATTTTTTTAATCAACCTTAAGTTGTCTGCTATGTTTTTCTCCCAGCACATTCTGAAAACCGAAATAACTTTCATCTTAGCTTTATTTGGAAGTGTTGGTTCTGCCTTAAATGGCAACCCAAAAGAAATGGGGATAACGTGAATTCTGTCTAAAGGGACTCCCCAACGGCTCAAATAGTGTTTTTGATCTATACTCATCACCACAAAAGCATCCACTTTATCACCAGAGAATTTATAAAAATCACGCCAACGAGGACTTACCCATGGTTTAACATAGGTGTCTTTACCTCTTAACGTCACGACTATTTTTGGTTTGTTAGTCATTTCGGTATCAAGCAGTGTTTTAACTTTATTAAATAAAAAAGAGTGTTGCAGATGAATAACATCTACCTCCTCTTTAAGTACTTTCCTTTCTAAATAATTAAAATTTTTATTTGAAAATATCCCGGTCAACTTTTCTGAATATGCCCTTTTCTTAGGTGATGGCAAAATCTCTACTGTTTCTGAATCTGAAACACCATCAAAAGCTATTATTTTTGAATCGATTTTGTCTTGCTTAGCCAATAGCTGAAGTGTAAGTGGAATGTAGGGCTGATAGAACAGCGGGTAAGATTCAAAAACTTGAAAAATTTTCATTTTTTATCTTTAAGTATGTTATAACCTCTATTAGATACAAAGGTGATCATAAAATAAAATAATAAATTTTTAAAATTAGAGTATTTATTATATTTAAACTTAAACCTTAAGTGTTGCATTATTAAAATTAAAGAATCACTTTTTGATCCTGCATTAATAATTTTTAAAAATCTAAAATATCTTCTATCTGTAAGCTCTAAAATATCATCTAAATATTCGGGATAAATATTTTTAACAATTTTTATGTGTTTTTCTCTGGCTCTTAAATCAGAATAAATTTCTTTAATATCTTTATTACGATTCATTTTTCTATAAAGTGAATCTCTATGAATCCTATATAATGAATGAGGCTTTTCTAAAAAAAACAATTTAGGTTTTTCATAAAGCATCCTTAAATTAAAATCCCAGTCATCCATATTTGAGATTTTTTCATCAAAACTTGCATTTGATTTTAGTAAAAAATCTTTCTTCCAAAGCGCCCCGCTAACATAGAAGTTGATTAGTCCACCGAGATAGTCTTTAATCATGGTTTTTGAATATATATTATTCTTCGATAATGGTATTATCTTGTCGGGCGTTCTACTAAATTTCAACATTGGGCTTACTATAGCGTCATTATTCAGATATTTCATCTTAATAGTCAAATAATCATCCATTAAAATGTCATCACTATCAAACCACTGTATGTACTCCCCCTGACTCAATTTAAAACCATAATTTCTTGCCCCATTGCCTCCAGACAGGTGTTCGTTAGGACGCTGAAAGTATTTGAATCTAGAATCCCTTTTCAGATATTCCCCTATAACTTCTGATGTATCATCTGTTGAACCATCATCAACAATAATACATTCCCAATTTTGATAAGTTTGAGCTAATATAGAATCTAAAGTTTCACCGATGAGGTTCGCCCGATTGTAGGTTGGAATAATGATAGAAACAAGAGGGTAGTTCATAAAGACGGTATGAAATGAATTTAATTCACGTATATTAATATGTAAATAATTTAACTAAGCAAATTTTGATTTACGTTTAAAACTTTTGAGTAGGTCATTATTGATTTTATCAACTTGATTTGATTTATCAATAAAATTTACTTCTATCAAATTGAGTATGTTATTATATTTCATTTGTTTTTTAAAAAGATCAAGCTTATTATGATTTTCAATTCCGAAAACTGAATAATAGTCATTAAATTTAAAATCTCCTCCAGCTAGATTGTCTGAAACGATTAAACGTAAATTGGGTATATTTAAGCTATCTGAGGCTATTAGCCCGTGCATAGCACTTGATAAAATCATTTCACATTGACTAATTTCTCTCAAAAAGGCATAAGGCTCTTGTTGTATATCAATTATCTTAGAACCTGAATTACTTTTTTCTAACTCATAAATAAACTTACTTTTTTTATCAGCATAATGTGGTACAATTCCCAGCTTAAATTTCTTTTTAATCTTTGTAGTATCTATTAGCTCTTTACATAGAAGACCTGGATCACCTAAAGTAATTTTATTTTTCTTTCCACTAATTGAGTCTAGTTTTTGTTTAGTGTATACTCCTCGAAGAGCTATAATATTGAGACGCCTAATTAACTCAACTCCATTTATGTCTTGATCTCTTATAAAACCAGTACCAAAAACTTCTATTTTAGGATTTGAATACATCCTATAGTATTTTTTCAAATAACCTTTGAGGGTCAGCTGTTTTGGCTTATCTTTTATAAGTTTTTGAAAGATACTACCTATCGCAATCATGTCTGCTCTTTGCACTGAAGTTTCATGAACGACCTTTTTAACCCCAAACATATCGTTTAATAAGGTTATACTGAGTAAATCTCCAAAATTATAGGTTGTGTTAAAATAGGATAACTTCATAAGATGATAATTAATTCAGTCTAGCTATTAGCTTTTAAAAAAAAAATTTGTTTTAATCGAAAACTTTTGCGAACTCAAACTCGTTAGTTTTTAAATATATTTATAATTAAATTTCTTACTGATTTCATCTTATAAGATATTTACCTTTTAGGAGACTTATTATTAAAATGTAAGAGAACTTTAGCTGAATAAAGAAACGCTTTTTGAAAAAGAAGAGAATGAAGTTTAAGTAACTGATTTTAATATTTTTAAAAAATCTATTTATTCTGTAATATTTTAGACTTAATAATTCATTTCTATATTTGTATGATGTGGCCTTGTTTATTCTGTCTAAAGCATATAAGTTATTAATTTGACGTTCTAAGTAAAGTTCGTCTTGTTTGAAAAGAGTCTTAGATATAGAACTAGTAGAATCAACTCTGTAAGTTGCCATGTAATCAGGCAGATATATTGCTCCATTACCAATTAAGCTATAAAAAATCTGAAGAGAGGAATGTCCTCCCAAGACAGGTTTTCGAACTATTCCAAAATAATCTTTTGTATAAATATTTCTAAATACGATAGTTTGTAAACCAGCTGTAATATAATTTGATATTACTTTTTCTGGTGAAATAATATGAAATTCATTTCCCCAATAGCCATATTTTTTATTTAAGATTTTCCCATCAATTAAACTATAAGCTGGATGAAGGCAAATATAAATATTGTCATGCTTTTCAAGAATGTCTACCTGTTTTTGAAGCTTTAAGGGATCTATCCAGTAATCGTCACCATCACAAAGGGCAATGTATTTGCCTTTGGCTCTTGGATAATTAAATCGTGGGTTCATCCCTCCTCCAAGTTTTGATCGCTGATTTTCTTCTTGAAGTAAGAGTTTAAACAAACCAGGATAATCCTTCTCGTATTTCTTTAATATAAGTTGAGTATCATCTTTGGATGCATCATCATGAATTAAAATTTCAACTTTGAAGTTTACATTCTGCATCAGAAAACTTTCAATAGCTTGCTCAACATAGCTTTCGTGGTTGTAGGTCAACACACAGATACTGACTAGTGGCTTTTCACTATCCTCAAAATTAAGATTAGCTAATATTGGCATTTACTCATTTTAAATGTTGATAAAATCGTTGTTTCGCTTTCATATTAGACTTTACACCTAGATTTGGCTCGTAGTTCAAACTTAAAGATTCTTGTGTATGAAATTCTTGAATTTCTTCTGAATTAATTTTACTCAATGAACTCCAATTATGATTAGTTTGGTAGCCTAAATACTGCATCTCAAAATAACATATATTCTCTATAAACTTTATTTCAATTGGAGACAAATCATTTTTATACTTTTCAGAATTATTAGACATAACAGGCTTAGATAAGTTTACCCATGACTCTTGAGCTTTGGCATTTTTTGCTGTCAGGTTATCCTTTCGCATTTCCAACATGGATGAGTTAAAATCTAAATCATAAACTTTAAGTATTCTTTTAAGCTCTGATTCCGTGTTGGATATCAAATCCTCGTATTTAAGCAATGTAATAGAAGTTGATTCCCTTTCTAGTTCAAGAATTTTTAAATATTGTTGCTGGTCATTTTTCCATTGTCTGGCAGCAGCTACAACGCCTCCAAAATGAATGCTACTTTTTTTCCATGACAATGCCATATCCCTGGGGTCTCGTACTTGGAATAAAAACTTTGGATTTTTAAACTTAGCCTTAAGGAATGGATAAAATTCGTAAGCTTTGATTTCTTTGACGATACAGTATTTTTTTTGGTTTAAATACGTTTCTTTAGAAAAGAAATATTTAATTAATTGGGATAAATTTCCTGTTTCAACTGAATTTACAATTTCTTCTTTTGCAAATTTAGATTGCCAAATTGAAAATTCAACATTGAATAAGTTCAGCAAATCATCAATTAATAACTCCCAATTTCTTCTTTTACTTAAAGGTTGATATCTAAAATAATTTCTGGCTAATGGATTTATAATATGCTTAGTTGAAGGTCCACAAACTTCGGGGTGATTGTTAAATAACTTTGTTATAAAATTGCTACCACTTCGTTCGCTACAAAGTAAAAATATAAGCTTATCATCTTCTATTAAATCCATTTAAAAATAGTGTTTAAGGCATTAAAATCCTCATCTTCTTTAATCTCGTGTTCAATAAAGCTAGGCAATGTTTTTTTCCATTCCATATCATTCTTCTTTTGCTTAAAGACCGAATAAGCATCTATCGATTGAAAAGATGTCGATTTTTTTAAAAAGGTATTGGTCTGGTCTGAATATTCCAATTTTGAAAATTCAAATAGCTGTTTCACTTCTGAAATCGGATTTGATAATAGATCGTCATAATTAATAAGATAGAATTGATCTGGATATTCTTTTTTCAGTCTTAGAAAAAGAAAACAGACTTGCTTCCATTTATGATATCCAAAAAAGTGTGAGTTTTTACCTTTATTTTTCAGTTCTGCATATTTCCACTCATTTTTGACGCTCCAACTAGGATCAAATTCCTTTGGAATATTTATCCATGAATTTAAAACTGCAAAAGGAGATCTCACTAAACCAATTACCTTAGTATTGGAAAATTTCAACAAATTTTCGATCACATTTAAGAAATGTGTTTCCTTAAAAAATAAAATAGATTCTTTGTGTTTTAAAAAATTCAAGTTTCTTTTTTCGCCGCTAATACTAAGTTGACCGTTTACAAATTCATCCTTGCACAGGTATAGCTTATGAAAGAAATTATCTATTTCATCCATCGTTGAATTCTCTTGTAATGCAGGTTCAAATGTGTATGCGAAATTAGGCTGAAATTTATAGATAACTTCAGGGGAACTATTTATAATTTCTCCTAACCATGATGACCCAGAACGAGGTACAGAGAATAGAGCTAATTTGTTCATAGTAATTCGAAATCACTTAACATTTCTACGCAAGATTCCTTGGAATTAAACATTAAGGTATCAATCATAGAAAGGCCTGGTTCAAATTTATTTGAAAATTGTTTATAAGGTTTAATATTTGGCTTCAAAAATCTAAGTTCTACTCCAAACTTCTCAAAATCTTTTTTTTCATATAAATCCATCCCGCCAATAGCATTAACATAAGTTTTGCCTTTTAGGTTCTTTGTTATATCTATAAGTCTTAAGGACTTTTCAAGTCCCCTGTTTGAATCAAATTGTTTGGATGATAGTTTAGTTTTTTTTACTATACCAAGATACTTTAGAGTATTTAATATACTATCAATTGCTAAATCAGCAATTGTTGATGATTTAGTATTTTCGAAAGTATCGACAATTAAAGGATAAATTAAATCGAAATAAGGTGCCTTGCTATATGAATGAAAGATTGTTGGTAATATTTTTTTGTATTGTTTGTTATCAAAATCAACATTTATTTCATTGATAAATTTGTTTTGACTTGTATGTGAACAAGGAACAGATATTAACTTATTTGAGCCATTATTTAAAATTTTGTTTCTATTTATCCATCCCCTCTTAATAAAATTGACATCATCGTAAAATACAAATTCATCCACAGCATTAATCAACTGAAAATAGCCCAGATAAGGAAAGATGTAAGGCTGCATTATAGCAACTGACTTGCCTTTAGCATCCATAATTAATTAGCTTTACAATAGTTTTTAAATCGTCTTCTTCTAAAGTGGTATATAAAGGCAAGCATAAAATTCGCTGAGCCATTTCCTTAGCAATTGGACAAAGATCAGAATCGATATAAGGCAGTTCCTCTAAACTTGGATAAAAATAACGTCTGGGGTAGATGTCTTTGGCTGCTAGGCGATTCATCGTTTCTAAAAGTTTATCTTCACTCTTAAAAATAACCGGGTAATAAGCATAATTCCAGTTTGTTCCTTCTCTTTGTTTGAGCTTACTTATCTGACTAAAATCTAGATGAGTATCGTAATAATCGCAAACACGTTTGCGTTCTGATATGATCTCCTCCATATAAGGCAACACACTCAAGCCCATCGCCGCCTGGAGTTCGCTCATTTTGGCATTCATGCCTAAACCATGGTAGTGTTCCGGCCCATCGTGCCCGAAATTATGCCGGTACCATAGCTCCTGTTTGGTGGCCTTATCCTGGCAAAACAGCGCTCCACCTTCTCCGGTGTGAAAGAGTTTGGTGGCATGAAAGCTACAAGTGCTGACGTCTCCATAATTAAAAATCGACTGACCTTTATAAGTCACCCCAAAACAATGGGCGGCATCGTAGATGATTTTTAAGTTGTGTTTTTGAGCGATGGCTTCAATGGCTTCCACGTTACAAGGGTTTCCGTAGACATGAGTCGCTAGAATAGCAGTGGTTTTATTGGTAATAACCGCTTCAATCTTGGTTTCATCAATCGTTAAATACTCAGGGTGAATATCCACAAACACTGGCGTACATTTCTCCCAGACAATACTGGCCGTGGTCGCCACATAAGAAAACGGCGTGGTGATGACTTCGCCTTCTTTAGCGTAGGCATTTAGGGCAATTTGAATCGGTAAGGTGCCATTGGTCATGGGAATGATTTGATTAACACCCAGATAGTCCTGTAGCTTTTGGGATAATTCTTTGTACAACTCCCCATTATTGGTCAGCCATTGGTTCTCCCAAATACGCTGCAAATGCTTTTGGTAATCTTCAATTGGCGGGAAAAAGGTTTTGGTGACGTTGATCATAATACTGAATTATTCCATTCAAAATTCGGTTTAATAAAGCCAGGCTCCTTACCCATGTAAACACCTATTTCTTTACCAGCATTGACAACCGTAAAATTAATTATGGAACTCTCAAAATAAACGGCCTGCTTTCTATCTTTGACTAATAAAAATTTTAAACTAAAATTACCAGGCAGTAAAAAACCTTTTGGAAATCGGCATACTAATTTATTTTCTCCTTTTAGGAGTGGTAAATTATTCCTTCTATGAGATAAGCTGAACATAGCATCCCCTAGTTCATTAAATACGTGATAAGTAATATGATATCGCTCTGGTTCATTGTATATATCAATTGTAGTTTCCAATAAAATTTCTTCGTCTTCTACTATTGGTTTGTCATAATCTCGATTTGGATTTTTTATCCCAATTTTTTTAAGCTTAAAAATTTCCTTTTTTTCAATATTTTCAAAAATCCGAATGTTTTCTAATTCATTCTTACCACCCTTTAAATAATAGCTTACGCACTCCTCCGCAGTACCTTCAAACGTAGATATTCCATTCTCCAACACAATGCCACGGGTACATAAGCTTTTTACCGCGGCCATATTATGACTGACAAACAAAACGGTTCTACCCTCGTTGCCCGAGATGTCTTTCATCTTGCCAATGGCTTTTTTCTGGAATTCAGCATCGCCAACGGCCAATACCTCATCCACCACTAAAATATCGGGCTCCAGATGTGCCGCTACTGCAAAGGCTAAGCGTACCCGCATCCCCGAAGAGTAACGCTTCACCGGCGTGTCGATGTACATCGCACAACCCGAAAAGTCGATGATTTCTTCTTCCTTCACCTTAATCTCGGCTTTGGTCATGCCTAAAATCGCGCCGTTCAAATAAATGTTTTCTCGACCGGTGAGTTCCGGGTGAAAGCCCGTCCCTACCTCCAACAAAGAGGCAATACGCCCTTTGGTCTTGATGCTCCCTGTGGTGGGAGAGGTCACCCTGGATAAAATCTTCAATAAGGTCGATTTTCCGGCACCGTTCTTCCCAATGATTCCCAGCACATCCCCATCGTACACGTCAAAGTTGATATCCCGCAAGGCCCAGACGTAATCGGTTTCGGCTTTCTTGCTGCGGTCGTTCTCCGCCCCTATCTTTAGATACGGATCTTCCTTCCCCCGCACACTGGCCCACCAGCGGTTCAGGTCGTGGCTCAAAGTCCCCGTCCCCACCACCCCGAGGCGGTATTGTTTGGAGATGTTTTGGGCGGTTAGTATTATTTTACTCATTAGTTGTCGGTTGTCGGTTGTCGGTGTTCGGTTGTCGGTTCTCGATTTTCGGTTGTCGGTTCTCGGTTGTCGGTTGTCGGTTGTCGGTGTTCGGTTGTCGGTGTTCGGTGTTCGGTTGTCGGTTCTCGGTTGTCAGTTTTCGGTTTTCTGTTACCTGCCTGCGTTTCCTTGGCAAAGGCAGGTCGGTTAACTGTTTTACTGATAACTGGCAACTGATTATTTTTTCGTTTTCCAGTTCTCCTCAACATAATTTGTAAATTTATAAATTTTAGCGCCTAACTCATCATATTTTTTAATCATTGATTCAACCTCCAAATCTGGATAAAGCTGATTGATCATTTCCAGCTGCGATTTACATTCCAATAAAGAGGCATGAGCGTAAATCAAAAATTTTATAAAGTCACTTTTATAAGCCTTCCTTCCATAACCTTCGATAATATTATCCTTAATACTTTTAGATGATCGCCTCAGCTGACTGCCCTGCTCATACAATTCGTGTTTGGGTAACTTCATCGTTAAGCTATGGACTTCGATAGCATATTCAAAAGCTAAATTATAGATATCTAAGTCTTTATAGGATTTCATTTTTTTGCCAGTCTTCTGTTGTCTGTTGTCTGTTTTCTGTTGTCGGTTGTCTGTTGTCGGTTATCTGTTGTCGGTTGTCTGTTGTCTGTTTTCTGTTGTCTGTTGTCTGTTTTCTGTTGTCGGTTATCTGTTAACTTTTCAACTGATAACCGTCAACTGATAACCGTTAACTGTCAACCGCGCATCAAGCGCTAAACTGTATCAATAAAACTCTTCTCGGTCCGGTTAAAAATCGCCAGACCCACAAAAAAGACCAGCAACGAAAAGCCCAAGGCATAGAAAAAGCCCCACCAGGTAAATAGACCGGTGTCCAAAGTCATGTAGCGGAAGCCTTCGATGATCTGGGCTAACGGATTGTATTTAAACACCCAAAAGTATTCGGGTTTCTTTTCAAGGATCTCTGTCATCGGAAAGGGCACCGCTGAGATGTACATTAGCAGTTGTACCCCGAAGGTGATGAGGACGGTGAAGTCCCGGTATTTGGTGGTCATGGCCGATAAAATCATTCCTAAGCCTAAACCTGTACACCCCATGATAAAGACATAAGCTGGAAATAACAGTAAGTTGGCATTAGGACTAATGGATTTACCCGAGGCTACAAAATAGATATAAAATCCGGTGAATATACTCAGCTGTATCGCCAGCTTGAGCAGGTTGGAAATCGTGACCGACATCGGCATAATCACTCTGGGAAAGTACACCTTTCCGAAAATCCCTGCGTTTTTAGTAAAGGTTCCCGAAGTGCCGGTGAGGCATTCTTTAAAATAAGTCCAGGCGGTAATCCCGGCAAGGTTGAACAAAAAGCTGGGTACAGCTCCCGTCTGTATATTCGCCACATTGTTAAACACCAGGGTAAAAATCACCGAGGTAAACAGCGGCTGAATCAAAAACCAAAGGGGTCCCAGGACGGTTTGCTTGTAGACCGTAACGATGTCTCGCTTGACAAATAAAATCAAAAGATCCCTGTACCTCCAGATCTCTTTAAAATTGAAGTCAAAGAGTGGCTTTTCAGCCTTAATCTCGTATAACCAATCGGAATCTGGAGAGGAAGTTTTCGTATGATCCATAAAGGGTGTAATTAACTGTAATTCAACGTCGCCAGGCTTATAAAATTATGTACGAAGCCTGCGGAATTGGGATTGGTTTTTAGTTCTTAATTCTGCGCCAAATTTACAATTTTTGTTGGATTTATAGTGACTAGTGAATCGTGAATCGTTATTTGTTGTTGGTTGACGGTTGTTGGTTTTCGGTTGTGTGTTGTCGGTTGTCGGGTTTCAGTTTTCAGTTTTTGTTGCCTGCCTGCGTTTCCTTGGAAGGCAGGTCGTGAGTAAAATTAAAAAATGTTCAGTGTTCAGTATTCGATATTCGGTGATGGGAAATGATGTAATAGTGAAGTTAAGTCATGCTGAGTGGTAATTAGTTCCTGATGAGTTAACTATTGTTAATTAGTACATTAAAGAACCAAAAACTATAAAGGCCTACTTTTTATGGATGTATAAAACAAGAAAAAGATTGAGATAGGATGAGGGAGTGAAGCACTAGTGAAACGGTTTGCTTTACGGTGAAAAAGCTTTTTCATAGTTTTAAAAGACATAAAAATAAGCCTCCCCGATAGCTATCGGGGTTTTTGATTCTTTTTTGGGCGATGCAAAAAAGAATAAGAAGTAGTAATTTAATTTTTAATTGTTGAATCCAATGAACATGAATTTAATTTTCAAGAATATAAAACTTTCAATATTGAAGTTAACTGAAATTGTAAGCTTTTGTTGCCTGGCTGCGTCTTGACAAAGGCAGGTCATGAGTAAAATTGAAAAATTATGTGTTCAATATTCGATATTTATTATTCGGTTGTCGGTTTTGAGTTGACAGTTATTGGTTGTCGGGAAATGTTGTAGTGGTGTTATGGTATAGTCGTGTAGTAGATTTTAGATAATTTGACTTTGATATTGGATATTCGATATTCAGTATTTGGTTCTCAGTTTTCGGTTGTCAGTTCATAAGTAAAAATGACTTAGCTAAGGCCTTTTTAATTGCACATATATCTCACTTATACTATTTCGAGACAGGATAATTTACTATAATCATCATCATTTAAAAATCTATCGATAGTAGAACTTTTAGAAAATAAGAGCTCAGTTATTTCAGTTGTTGTCAAATTTCCTGTTCTTAACCATATAATTTTGGGAGGATGCCCGTTAATTAAGCTGATATCATAGAAATCTGCATCAAAAGTAACGATAGTATAAGAATTTGATTTAGCATACTCCCAAATCTCAATATCATCAGAATTTTGCAGGTCACAATCAGAAACATGCATAGAATCTGAAAAATGTTCACCTAATTTTCTTATACCCTAAAGGATATATTTTGATCGAACAAAAGCTTCATGAAGCATGCTCTAATTTATGCTCCCTGTCTGCTGCATAAGCTAAACAAGCTTTTATATCTTCATTGCTGAGTTCAGGAAAATCAAAAATAATTTCTTCGTAGGTCATCCCTGCAGCCAGCCATCCTAATACATCAAAAACAGTAATTCTTGTATCACGTACACATGGCTTGCCAAATCTTTTATTTGGACTTCGCCTAATTATTGATTTATAATCCATCATATCCTTTATTTCTTCTAAAAATACTTAAATTTTGAAAACTAACCTACTTTAAAGAGTTTTGAGCCTGAGTTTCCTTAGCAAAGTAGGTCGGTAGTCGGTAGTCGGTAGTCGGTAGTCGGTAGTCGGTAGTAAAATTAAAAATTTGTCTAGAATCAAAAAAGTAATAACTTTGTATGCACAATATAAAACTCATGGAAGCATCAATTATCAAAATAGGTAATTCAAAAGGCTTGAGGTTAAGCAAGACAATTCTAGAAAAGTATCAGATTAAAGACAAAGTTGAACTTATTCTTGAAAAAGGTCAGATCGTTCTTCGCCCCATCGATACACCAAGAAAAAACTGGGAAGAACAGTTCAGAGAAATGGCAGAGAATAATGATGACACACTTCTTATTAATGATGTTTTTGAAGAAGAAAGCTTTGAAGAATGGAACTAAATCAATACATGGTAGTTCTAGTCAATCTGGATCCCACAATTGGAAGTGAAATCAAAAAAACAAGACCTTGTGTTATCGTCTCTCCCGATGAAATGAATAAATTTCTTAAGACCATTGTTGTCGTCCCGATGACGACTAACTTAAAACCCTATCCTACGCGCGTTCCTGTTCAAACTAACGAAAAAAAGGCAATGCTCGTCATTGACCAAATTCGGACAATTGATAAACAAAGAATCCACAAAGCATTTGGTTCCCTTACTCCATCTGAAATTCAAAAATGCAAAGCTGTACTCAAAGAAACTTTTGTGGACTGAGTGGTGAATCGTGAACGAAATTATAAATTTTAAATTTGACATTGGTGTATTCGAAGATAAATTCGAACAAACTTGTCATTCCGACGAATGGAGGAATCTAATTATTTGTCGATAAAACAGATTCTTCACTTCATTACATTTCGTTCAGAATGACAGTGTTGTTTGTCATTCCGACAGAGAAGCTCTTTGCTTCGACGAGGAATTCCCCGACTCAAATAGACAAGACACAGCAAAGGCAGGTCGGGAGCCCATGGGTCATGGGTCTGGAGTCGGTTTTAGATCGTTTTTGTATTACTGTAGTAGATAATAGTAAATTGGTGATAACTGTCAGGTCGAGTGTCACGACAGGTTTAGTCGGGACGTATCGAGACCTCATTAAGCGCTAGAACATAAAACTTAGAAAATCTGATCCTTTCATCTTATATTAACTTCACAACCTATGCGCTGAGAGGTATTAGAATTTATAGCCAATTCCAGCAGTCAATACTCTGTTTTTGACAGAGGCATTCAAACCACTTGCTTCTGGAAAGATAACCTCTTCTTCATTTAATATATTGATAAGACCATAGCTGTATTGAGCCTCGATAAAAAACCCATCCCCAACAGCATACTCAACGCCTATCGATAATCCTGCATCGAGGGTTTCAAATTCGTTTGAGATATCGGAGCTTTCATTAATTAATTCTCCAGTATTTTGATCTCTGAATTCAATTTCGCCTTGAACATCTATGATCGCCCCAAAGTATCCTCCGGCGTTGATAAAGAATCCGTCTATCACAGAGTATTTAAACAGGAGAGGAACATTTAATTGAGAGATTTTAAAAATAAAATTTTCATTGTTAGCATCGAACTTAAAACCATTACCTCGATAGATCAGTCCTGTGTGAAATCTATTTTGATTTGAATTAGAAATAAATTCTACGAAACCTCCAAGATAAAGCGAAGGACGAATGTCGGTGTCTATCAGACCATTAACTGAAAAAGATGAGATTTCGAACTGAGTATTTCCAAAATTGAGTCCCCCTTTTAAACCATATTGGACACCCTGAGCGGTTGTTATCGAGGAGATAAATACAAAACTTATTAAAAGGAATTTTTTCATTGAATTGGTTTTCATTTCTTAATGCAGTGCCAAATTTAAATTTTTTGTTGGAATTACAGTGACTAGTGAGTCGTTATATGTTGTCGGTTTTCGGTTATCTGTTTTCGGTAGTTGGTAGTAAAATTAAAGCTTGTCTTTCCGACGAATGGAGGAATCTAATTATTTGTCGATAAAACAGATTCTTCACTTCATTATATTTCGTTCAGAATGACAGGCGCTGCGAACTCAGAATGATAAATGCTGTCAACCAAAAACTCTCAACCCTCAACAAAAAGACTATTCACGACTCACTGATAACTAGTCACTGAATACTATTCACTAAAAACTGCTCACTACTCACTCTTAACTACTCACTAATCACTACTTCAGCGATTTAATAAATGGCTCAATCCCCTCCATGCCTTCATTGGTCAACCTTCGTATAAATTCCGAGCCAATGATACAGCCACTGGTATGACGACTGGCCTGCTCAAAACTTAGCGCATCTTTGATCCCGAAGCCCACCATTAGTTTATTGCTAAGCTGCATATCGGCAATACGCTTAAAGTAAGCCATAGCTTCCACACCAAAGCCTTTTTCACCTCCTGTAGTGCTGGACGAACTCACCATATAGACAAAGCTATCGCCAAGCGCATCGATGGTTTGGATACGCTCCACAGAAGTTTCAGGAGTGATTAAAGGAACGAACTTAAGGCCGTGGGTGCTAAACAAGGCTTTGTAGTCTCTTTCGTAGATATCGATGGGTAAATCGGGCATAATAATGCCATCAATACCGATGACTTCACATTCCTTGCAAAAGTCTTCCACCCCAAATTGTAGCATGGCATTAAAATAGCCCATGACAATCAAAGGAATATCGACCTCGTTGCGGATGCCTTTTAACTGATCGAATAAGACTTGCGTACTCATGCCATTTCTAAGGGCCTGCTCCGAGCTTTTTTGAATCACCGGTCCATCGGCCAAAGGATCGCTGTAAGGTAAGCCGATTTCGATCACATCAGTACCTGCCTCGGCCAGACGTTTAATGACTTCCGTAGTATCTTCCAACTGCGGGTAGCCCGCGGTGAAGTAAATGGAAATCAGCTTTTTATCTTGTGCTAAAGCTTTATTTATTCTATTCATGTGTTGTTTATATTTCATCCCTTAGTAGTTAAGTTAATAGGACCAATACCAGAAGTATTTTTATACGTTTTATTTTTTACAGCGCTTAATTATTTATACTTTGTTTGAGTTTCGAGCGGAGTCGAGAACAACATGCATCTCGACTACGCTCGATGTTAAAACAAGGACAGTTGAATCATCTAAAAATTAGATGCTTAGTATCCAAAATACTGTCTATACGTCTCTAAATCTTTATCGCCTCGCCCGGAACAGTTAAACACCAGCACATCGTCTTCTTTAAAGTCCAGATACTTGAAAATCGCAAAGGCATGTGCCGTTTCAATCGCAGGGATAATACCTTCCATACGACTTAGTTCCAGGCCTGCTTCCATCGCCTCCGCATCGGTGATCGATACAAACTTACCACGTCCGGTTTTGAACAAATGCGCATGTAACGGACCAATACCCGGATAATCCAATCCTGCAGAAATGGAATAGGGCTCGGTGATCTGTCCATCGGTGTTTTGCATCAAGAGGGTTTTACTCCCATGGATGATCCCTTCGCGTCCCAAAATAGTGGTTGCAGCAGATTCGGTAGTGTCTACCCCTTTTCCGGAAGCTTCTACGCCAATGATTCCCACTTTGTCTTCATCCATGAAATCAGCAAAAAGTCCGGCTGCATTACTTCCACCTCCCACGCAGGCGATGACGTAATCTGGTAACTCCCGACCTTCTTTCTCCAGCATCTGGGCTTTCACTTCTTTTGAAATCACACTTTGCAGTTCCGTCACCATATCAGGATATGGGTGAGGTCCTACCACCGAACCAATGATATAGTGGGTATCTTTAGGATGGTTGATCCAGTCGCGTATAGCTTCATTGGTCGCATCTTTAAGCGTCTTACTTCCAGAGGTCGCTGGCACTACTTTAGCGCCGAGCATTTTCATTCGAGCCACATTGGGCGCCTGGCGCTCAATATCCACAGCCCCCATATAAACAATACATTCCAAGCCCATCAGCGCACAAACTGTAGCCGTAGCCACTCCGTGCTGACCTGCGCCTGTTTCCGCAATAATTCTATGCTTCCCTAAGGCTTTGGCCAATAAGATCTGCCCCACTGTATTGTTGATTTTATGCGCTCCGGTATGGCAAAGATCCTCTCGTTTTAAGTAAATCTTTGTCTTGTACTTTTCACTTAAGTTTTCCGCCAGATACAAAGGCGTAGGTCGACCTACATAATCCTTCAAAAGGCTTTTGAACTGCTTCTGAAAATCCTCCGTAGCAATGATTTGCTTATAATTTTGCCTTAATTCTTCCACATTGGGATACAGCAATTCAGGGATATACGCCCCGCCAAAATCACCGTAAAATCCTTTGTCATCTACACTATACTTGCTCATACGTTCTCAGGTTTTGTAAAAATTTGTGTATTAGATTACTATTTTTTAGCCCTGGTTCTTCTTCAAAACCAGAATTCACATCAACACCTGCAATAAGGCCTTGCTGGTATAACTGACTCAATTGCTCTGCATCTTCAGGACCAATACCACCACTTAACATCACGGGCTTAGAAAAATTTTGTTTTCCTAACAGTTGCCAGTCAAACTTTTCTCCATTACCACCTCGATACTGGCCTTTGGTATCCAATAAATAGCCGTGAACATAAAAGCTATAGGCTTCTATGCCTTCAAAATCTGAAGCTGTTTTTATGGAAAAGACTTTCCATAGTTTGACCTCAGCATGACCTCGTTTGGCTAAAGCCTGGTTGAGTTCCTCACAGAATTCTGGCGTTTCATGACCATGAAGTTGGATGACTTGTAGCCCAAAACTCTTTACTTTTTCCAAAATAAACTCAAGGCTGGCATTTACAAACACCCCTACCTTCTGGATATGGTTTGGAATCTCCACCACTGTCTCAGCATACCGAGGAGATTTTTCATAAAAGATAAATCCCATATAGTCGATATTTAAGTCAGCGATCGCTATGATGTTCTCGGGATACTTCATCCCACAGACTTTCACCTTCATATTAATTTGCTTTTGAGGTTGACAAATGCTGTTTCATAAAAAATTCACCAACTAAAGCACCATTGAATCCCTTCTGAATTAGACCCTTTATGGTATCCATGTCCTGAATTCCACTTTCTGAAATTTTCAGCAAATCTGAAGGCAGATGCGATAGCATGTCGAGTCCCTGCTGAAGATCGACGTCGAAAGTTCTAAGATTTCGATTGTTCACCCCAATGAGATCGATGTGCTCGGTATCTAGTTTTTTAATTTCTTCGGCTTCATGAATTTCAAATAGAATCTCCAGACCCAATTCATGCGCTAAAATCGCTAGGTCTTCAAGCTGTTCTGAAGGCAGAGCATTAGCAATCAACAGAATGGCATCGGCACCGTAAGCTTTAGCTTCGTAAATTTGGTAAGGATCTATCATAAAGTCTTTCCGAAGAATGGGCAGGTTACAAACTGATTTTGCTAATTGCAGATCCTCCAGGCTTCCCCCAAAATAACGCTGATTGGTGAGTACCGACATGCCCGCAGCTCCCATTTGCTCGTAGCTTTGAGCAATTTTCATGACATCCGCTTTTAAATTAATGGTTGGTTTGCTAGGTGAGCGACGTTTAAATTCTGCAATAATACCTTGTTCTGAATTTGCCACAGATTGCTTTAAGCTTCTTGTGGTTGCTTTAAACTCGGGAAAGGCTTGTAGCACTTCCAGAGGCATTGCCTTTTTCTTTAGATTCACCACCAATTGTTGATAGCCAATGATTTCTTCTAAAATCTGTTTCATGACTGACTTATCGTTTTTAGTTGATTCAACACCTCTAAAGCTTTTCCGCCTTTCAAAATTGACTTTGCCTCCGTAAAGGCTTCATCAATCGCTACACCTTTGGCTGTTGAAATGGCTGCAGCAGCATTGGCACAGACGACATTATTTTGAGCTTCTGTGCCTTTTCCTCTTAAGATTTGTTTAAAAATATCAGCTGCACTTTCTACCGTATCACCTCCATAAATTTCCTCTTTAGACACAGGCAGCACTCCAAAATCTTCTGCAGACAGGAAGATTTCTTTGGTATTGGTCACACACTTGGTTTTAGCCGTGAGCGAGATCTCATCATAATGATTCAAATCGTGTAGGATACAGTAAGTTTTATCGGTCTTTTGGTAGAGGTAGTGATATTTCCTCAAGAGTTCTAAATCATACACCCCCACCATTTGCAAATTAGGTTTTGCGGGATTTACCATGGGCCCCAGCATATTAAAAAAGGTTTTTAACGCTAGGGTTTTTCTGATAGGTGCTACATTTTTCATGGCTGGATGAAAAAGTGGCGCATGCAAAATGGCGATGTTAGCTTCATCCAGACATCGGTCTAAAAACCTCTGTTCATTAGAAAATTTAACGCCCATCGCTTCCAGCACGTTGGAACTTCCACTTACCGAAGACACTCCATAATTACCGTGCTTAGCCACTTTCACTCCCATGGCTGCGACCACAAAGGAGGCTGCTGTGGAAACATTGAAGGTGTTTTGGCCATCACCTCCGGTACCACATAAATCCATGACCGTTTCGCCCTGGAAATCGACCGGAATGCAAAGTTCCAGAAGCGCATCTCTAAAGCCTTCCAATTCTTCCACGCTGATGCTGCGCATCATAAAGACCGTAAGAAAAGAAGCGATCTGAAGATCGCTAAACTCTCCATTGGAAATCTGAAGCAATACATCTTTGGCTTCTGCTTTAGAAAGCTGTTCCTGTTGTATAAGTCGGTTGAGTATATCTTTCATCGTGTTATCTTTTGGTAAAATTAGCTTTCCATCCAGTTTTTAATCATTTGTTTACCTTCTGGCGTCAATACTGATTCCGGATGGAATTGAACTGCTCTCACATCAAATTCCTTGTGTCGTAAAGACATGATCTGTCCCTGTTCATCCAGAGCTGTAGCCAGGAGACAATCTGGAAGTTCCTGTTTCACCACCCAAGAATGGTAGCGCCCCACCATCATGGTCTGAGGAAGTCCTTTGTACAAAACTTCATCGTCGACCAGCGTTTTCATTTGGGTAGCTACCCCGTGATGAACTTTATCTAAATTCAACAATTCCCCTCCAAAGACTTCCATAATCGCCTGCTGACCTAAACACACGCCAAGCATAGGTTTATCATGAGCGTAGGCTTTAATGATGGCTTTTAACTGACCTGCTTCGTCGGGGATTCCAGGACCGGGAGAAAGCAAGATTTTATCGTATTGAGCCACTTCATCGAGATCGATCTGATCGTTTCTTTTGACGGTGACCTCAGCCTCGAATTCTTCCAGATAGTGGACCAAGTTATAGACGAAAGAATCGTAATTATCTATGACTAAAATGTTCTTCATGATTTTATGATTGATCCAGAGCTTTACGTAAAGCTCCGAGTTTATTGATGACTTCCTGTAATTCGTTTTCTTCTGTACTGTCGCTCACCACTCCGGCACCCGCCTGATAATGAAGTTTCATATCCTTACTCACAAAACTTCTGATGATGATCGCCTGATTCATATTGCCGTTAAAATCGATGACCCCCAGCGCTCCACCGTAAGCCTCTCGGCAGATGTTTTCGTACTTTTCAATGAGAGACATCGCCATGTGCTTTGGTGCACCACTCAAAGTCCCAGCTGGAAAAGTGTCTCCCAATAATTTCAGGCTATCCTCTGGTTTGACTACAGCAGTCACTTTGCTCACCAGATGAATGACGTGCGAGAAGTACTGCACCTCTTTATAAGTTTCCACATTCACCTGTTTTCCATGGCGGCTCAGGTCATTTCTGGCTAAATCGACTAACATCACATGCTCTGAATTTTCTTTTTCGTCTTCAGATAATTTCAGGGCCATCGCTGCATCTTCCTGATCGTTTCCTGTGCGTTTGAACGTGCCAGCAATAGGGTGAATTTCTGCTTTACCGTCCTGAACCACTAAATGAGCCTCAGGTGAACTTCCAAAAATCTTGTAATTCCCAAAGTCAAAGTAAAACAAATACGGGCTCGGATTTATGCTTCTCAATTTTCGGTAGACATTGAATTCATCGCCTTTGAAGCCTTGTGAAAAGCGACGCGACATGACCATCTGAAAAACATCTCCACGCTGGCAATGCGCTTTGGCTTTGGTCACGTAGTCCATATATTCTTCATCGGTGATTGGTGACTCTTCTTCTCCGTCCAATTCAAAGTTATACTCTGTATAATTCTGATTTTTTAATAAGGATTTCAATTCCGGAATGCGATCGGTACCATCGTAGGTGTGATTAAACACATAGGCTTCATCATTAAAATGGTTGATGACAATCACATTTTGAAAGACACTGTAAAGCATATCCGGCAAGCCTAACTTTGCTCTGCTTTTATCGATACTGAGGTTTTCAAAATAACGTACGGCATCGTAGGTCGTAAATCCAAACAGCCCCTGCGTCAAAAACTTAAAATTATGGTCTTCCACCTCAAATTCGGCCAAATATTTCTTAAGCTCCACGGCAACATTGATGCTTTGATCTATCTCTATTTGTTTCAATGTGCCATCGGGGTATTTTAACTCTACCTGCTCATGTTCGACTTTAAAATGCGCGATTGGGTTACAGCAGATGTAACTAAAACTGTTGTCATTGGTATGGTAATCGCTGCTTTCCAGAAGCAGAGAGTGTGGATACTTATCCCGTATTTTAAGATAAGCGCTAACCGGCGTAAAGGTATCGGCTAGCAGCTTTTGATAGGTGGTTTTTAAGGCATAACTCATAGTTGTAACTCGAGGTTTAAAATTAAAAAAGGCCTGTCGTGATTTGACAAGCCTTTATGAAATATATACATAGCAGGATCTAGATCACGACGTTTGACGTAATACAGACCACCACCAAGATTTGTTTAATTTTTGTAACATGCCACAAACATAGGAATAAAATTGACTTGTTAAAGAATTGACAGGTGTTAAAATTTTGTTTTGAAAAAATATCAGGGCGCTGCCCCTATTTGAATAGGATGCTTATTTCTATTAAGATTGAAGGGCTCTGCCCTAATTTTTATTCTAATGACAATTAAACTAAATTTTTATGCCTGCATAAAACACCCCTGTCATCCCATTTCGACTTAGCTCAATGCGACGCTTCAAGGGGATAATTTGTGGCTTTCCTCCCTTAAGGGAGGATTGAGGAGGGTGTAAGCTAACTTTTTTAATTCGAGCCTTTCGACCTTGTTCAAGGGAGGTTTAGAGGACCTGTTTCAAGTTCGATCCTTTCGACCTTGTTCAAGATGAACTCCACTGAGAACCTATTAATTCAGTACTCACAAAAGACCGATAACAGATAGCTGACAACTGAGAACTGACATTTTTCGAAACTACATCAAAATACTATCTTTGAACCTCAACAAAAAAATTAACATTATGAAAGCCTATATATTTCCAGGTCAAGGTGCTCAATTCACAGGAATGGGCCAGGACTTGTACCAATCTTCTAAAGAAGCCAGAGACTTATTTGCCAAAGCCAATGATATCTTGGGCTTCGATATTTCAAAAATCATGTTTGAAGGCTCTGCCAACGATCTCAAACAAACCAAAGTCACGCAGCCTGCAATTTTCCTTCATTCTGTGATTTTGAGTAAGGTCTTAGGCGATGCTTTTCAGCCGGATATGGTTGCTGGTCATTCGCTTGGAGAATTTTCTGCTCTGGTGGCTAATGGCACTCTTGAGTTTGAAGATGCCTTAAAGCTGGTACACAAAAGAGCCTTTAGTATGCAATCTGCTTGCGAAAAAAATCCATCCTCTATGGCTGCGATTTTAGGATTAGAAGATGAAGTGGTTGAAGAGGTGTGCCTGTCGGTGGATGACGTGGTGGTTCCTGCCAATTACAATTCTCCAGGTCAGCTGGTGATCTCCGGAGCTTCTGAAGCCGTAGAACGGGCCTGTGAACTGCTGAAAGAAAAAGGCGCCAAACGCGCCTTAATGCTGCCTGTAGGCGGAGCTTTTCATTCTCCACTCATGCTACCTGCCAGAGAAGAACTGGCCAAAGCCATCAAATCTACCACCTTCCATAAGCCCAGCTGTCCAGTGTATCAAAACGTAACCGCAAGTGCGGTGTCTGATCCAGAGGCCATTAAAACCAATTTAATTGAACAACTAACAGCTCCAGTGAAATGGACCCAAACCTTAAAACAAATGCTAGCTGATGGCGCTACTGAATTTACCGAAGTAGGACCAGGTAAAGTACTACAAGGCTTACTGAGAAAAGTCGACAGAAACGTGGCTGCAGAGAGTATTTCGGGCGTTTAATAGATGTTAGATGTTAGATAACAGATGTTAGAGGTTAGAGGTTAGAGGTTAGAGGTTAGAGATTAGATGTTAGAGGTTAGAGGTTAGAGGTTAGAGATTAGAAAATTATCTATTCTCACATAGTAACGCGCTTTTAGAATTACTTTTCTGACTTCAGGCGAATGCTTACTGATTTTAATCATGAATCTTTAAGTTTACTTCCCCACCAGATCCCAGTTGAAAAGTTACCTTCTCGGTTGAAAGCTTATGTTCTGAAAGCATAACTATTTGCAGGATTAAAATCAAAAGAAAAAGAGAACTGACTTTTAAAAATATCTCACTGTATAAAACAAAAAACGACCTTAAATGAGGTCGTTTTTATGTGATCTTGTGCTGAACTTAATCTTCATAGACACTTGATGGCCATGAATCGTTAGAATAATTGACATCCATAATGATTTTTTTAGGATCGATGTCTATCGACTTAATATCTTTTTCAGTCTCAAATTTATGCGTCCAGGTATCGCCTCTCTGCCATATTTCGACTGGAAGACTCTTCATTTCTGTGGTACCGTCTTCGAAGGTGATTTCCATGTGAACTGGCATCGGGATATCTCCTTTATTGGACACTGTAAGGAAGTAAGCCCCATTTCGTTTTCTCAGCGAGTCTATCGCTAAATCTATATTTCCAGTTCCGTAGAACCAGCCATCAAAAAACCAGGATAGATTTTCGCCTGCTGCATTTTCGATATGATTGAAAAAATCTTTTGGCTGAGGATGTTTGTAAGCCCAGGTCTCGATGTAAGATCTAAAGGCATAATCAAATCGCTCTTCTCCCAAAATATACTCTCTCAACATCACCAAACCTAGCGCTGGTTTGTAGTAAGCAATCATACCTAAATTTCTTAGATTGGCTACATCTGGGTAAGTGTCGATACCCTCGCGAGTGTCTCCCAAGAACCAGCCGGCAAGATTTCTTGGCTGACCAAGTCTGGCAGGATATTCCCCATCGTTAAACGCCTGAGTTGAATAATAATTGATAAAGGTGTTGAAGCCTTCGTCCATCCAGGCGTAACGTCTTTCGTTGCTTCCTACAATCATCGGGAACCAGTTGTGGCCAAACTCATGATCGGTCACCCCCCATAAACTGCCGCCTTTACTTTTCCAGCTACAGAAATTAAGTCCTGGGTATTCCATACCACCAATATCTGCCGCGACATTTACTGCTGCTGGATAAGGATATTCAAACCATTTTTCTGAATAATGCTCTACTGAAGCTTTGCTATATTCTGTAGATCGAGACCAGGCATCCTGCCCATCACTCTCGACAGGATACACAGAATGTGCTAAACCTGTTTTTCCACTTGGCAGGTTAAACTGAGCACCATCCCAGATAAAAGCTTTGGAAGTAGCAAAAGCAAAATCTCTGGAGTTTTCAATACTATACTCCCAGGTTTGTGTTCCTTCCTGATTGGCAAACATGCTGCTATCGCCTATTTCTTCTGAAGAGACTATAGTCACTGTTTCCTGACTCTCCATCGCTTTTTCGTAGCGGTCATAAGTCTTTGAAGACAAGACATCTTTTGGATTTTGCAAGGCTCCGGAAGCCACAACGACGTAGTTGTGAGGAACCGTGATCTCTACATCAAAATTTCCATAATCGTAGTAAAATTCGCCTGCTCCCAAATAAGGCTCAACATTCCAGCCCTCGATATCATCGAACACCGCCACCTGCGGGAACCATTGCGCCATCGCATAAATTTCTCCATTTTTGGTGCTTAGACGACCCATTCTGTCCATCCCATTCACCGGAACTTCAAACTCAAAATTCATAGAGACTTCAGCTTTACCGCCTTTGGCTTTTAAAGGTTCTCCAAAAAAGACCTGCATTCTGGTATCTGTAATTAAATGCTCAGTAGAGGTCGAACGTTTCACTTTGGATTGAAGGTTGGTGATTTTCACGCCATCTAATGGATCACCATTATAGCGGTTACCTTCTACAGGAGTGGTTAAGGTTCCTCTGGAATCTTCAGTAAAGCGGTTTTGTTCCAGATACATCCAGATGTAATCCAAATCTTCAGGGCTATTATTGACATATTCCATCGTCAATTGTCCTGTAATCATATGGGTTTCTGGGTCTAATTTGACCTTGATTTCATAATCGGCTTCATTTTGAAAATAATCCGGGCCTGGTTTTCCTGAGGCGGACCGGTAGCGATTACCATATCTGTCCATAAATTCATCGAAATCTGACTGATTGCTTTCCAACTGGGCCATAGCTTCAGGTATCGAAATCAGACCTATTATAAAAGTTAATACGAAAAACTTAATTCTATTCATGTGTTTTAAATTTTGATTTGGGCCCTAAAATAAAAAATCAAGCCCTAACAATGGGCTTGCAACTTAAATTATTCTATCTCTAAATAGTTACGTTTTACAAAATCCAGAGCTGTTTTTAAAATATGCCCCATGGTTTTACAACGCTTGAAACGAATATCTTTGGTAAACTCTACCAGTTGGTTTCTTAATAACTTCACATTTTCATCTGATGACACCCGGTCTTTGATCATAGAGCGGATTAGCATTCTGAATCGCTTTTCTGAAGTGATCAATCGTTTGGCTACCTGAGAACGCTCTTCTTTTTTATACTGTTCTATCGAAGAATCTTCCAGTAATTTAGAAACCATTTCTACCATTGGGCGATTTTCTTTAAAGAAATGAGGCTGGTAGACTTTTAAGTTGCCTTCGTAATTCTGCTGATCGAAATCAATAGCTCTTATTTTATAGTCGACATGGTCAAAGTCGTGGGTTGGGATGACTACATAATTATAGGACCGCATATCTCCCAGAAGTCTTAAAGTACAGCGTTCATTAAACTTAACAAATTGCTTCGCGATCTCATTTCTTGCTCTTTCGTTGCATTCGGGCAAATGTTCTTTAATAAATACATCTCCAGGTATGCCAGCAATATGCTCTTCGATCAAGGTATCTTTATACACCAAGAAATTAATTCGATTTGGGGACAGAATATGTTCGAAATCCAACCCATAAATTCTGGAGGCGTCTGCTTTCTTGACGTAAAAATAAGTGAAGTTATCATTCAAAACATTCCTCACTTTGATTCTGAAAGGCTTTGAATTCCCAAAGGTGCAGTAATCTATAGCATCTACGCTCAGGAAGTCCAGGTGTTCGCTGCGACCATCGGAATGTAAAATCAGGTATACCCGTTTAAGACTATTATCTATTTCTTCTCGCTCATAGTCTGAGTAGTAACATCTCACCCACAAGGTGTCTTCATCATGCCGATCGTAAACCACAATAGAGCCAGAAAACCTTAATAAATCATCGTAAGACACCGGGATTTTGGTATTCCTGTTATAAGTTTGAAGATATTTATTGAGCTGCTCATTGATAGGAAACGTAGGTTTCTTTTTAGACATGAGTTTCTTTTCCATAGGCCGCATTTTTATCAAAGGTAGGAATTTTGAATACTAAATATGTAACATAAATCTAAGCTTATCGTCATACAATAAACCTCATCACGTGAATACGATTTTAAAACTCAACCAACTTACAAAAACATTTGGCAGTTTAACGGCTGTGGATGCCCTGACATTTGACATCGAAAAAGGACATGTATACGGTATCTTAGGGCCTAACGGCAGCGGAAAATCTACGACGCTAGGTATGATTTTGAATGTCGTGAATCCCAGTTCTGGACAATTTGAATGGTTTCAGGGCAATCTCTCTACGCATGAAGCTTTAAAAAAAGTGGGCGCTATTATTGAAAGCCCTAATTTTTATCCTAGCATGAGTGCTGAGGACAACTTAAAATTGGTATGTCAAATCAAAGAGGTCGACTATTCAAGAATTGATGTTGTTTTAGATATTGTCGATTTGCAGGATCGAAAAAAAGATCACTTTAAAAGTTACTCTTTGGGTATGAAGCAGCGTCTTGCTATCGCTTCTGCGTTGCTCAATAATCCTGAAATTTTGATCTTAGATGAGCCCACCAATGGTTTAGACCCTCAGGGCATTCATCAAATTCGTGAAATCATAAAGCGTATCGCTTCGGAGGGCATGACGATTTTATTGGCCTCTCACCTCCTGGATGAAGTAGAAAAGGTCTGCTCTCATGTGGTGGTGATTCGCAAGGGGAAAATGTTATACTCTGGTCCTGTGGATGAACTAAGTGCTACTCATGGATTTCTAGAATTAAAAAGCAATCAAACTATGGAGCTAAATTCTTTTCTGGACGCCCATGATGCTATTGAAAGTTACGAAGAAATAGACCATCAAGTTATCAAAGCTATTTTAGCACGTCCCTATAAGGCAAGCGACATCAATAAAGAGTGTTTTGAGAAGGGTGTTTTCCTAACCCACCTGGTCAAACGAAAAGAAACCCTGGAGGAGCAATTTTTAAAACTAACCAAGAATCAATAAGATCTGACCATGAAACGACTTTTTCTGATTGAATTTCATAAGCTGAAAAACAATAAAGCAGCTAAAATCTTAAGCCTGATTTATTTTATACTATTCTCGGCCATTGCTTTATTTTCCTCGATTAAATTCACCTTTGGTTCTGTAGATTTTAGATTAGCCGATCAGGGGATTTTTAATTTTCCCTACATCTGGCATTTTAATGCATACTTTGTAGCATTTTTGAAATTATTTCTTGCTGTGGTTATTGTTTCTATGGTCTCAAGCGAATACACCAACCGCACCCTAAAGCAAAACCTGATCGACGGCTTGAGCAAAAAAGAGTTTATTTTATCAAAATTCTACGGAGTTTTAGCTTTTGCTTTGGTATCAACCTTGCTCCTGTTTATCGTAAGTTTAATTCTGGGGCTTATTTTTTCTGACTACGATGAATTCAGCATTATATTTTCGGATTTGGAATATATAGGCGCTTATTTCTTAAAGCTAGTCGGTTTTTTCTCCATGTGTCTCTTTTTCGGGATTTTACTCAGGCGATCGGCCTTTGCTCTTGGATTTTTATTTCTATTATGGATTTTTGAAGGCATCGTACAATTGTTTGTCAAATTTCAGGCAGAGTCCTTAGAGTTTATCATTCAGTTTTTGCCTCTACAATCCATGAGCGATCTTATAATAGAGCCAATGACCCGATTGGGCATCGTGAAATCTGCAGCTTCTCAATTAAATTCAGAATTTACTAAGACTTACGATGTGGAATGGTCTGCTGTACTTATCGTTTTAGGCTGGAGTTTTATATTTATTTATTCTTCCTGGAGGCTTTTAAAGAAAAGAGATCTTTAAGTTATATTTGAGGAAACTTAACTTTTTTGAAAAGGATATGTTTTCTTACAATTATAATTTTTGGTAGCTTCTGTTTTGCTCAAGGGGAGGCAAATAACTGGTATTTTGGTCAAAATGCAGGAATAACATTTAATACCAATCCTCCTTCTGCACTACTTGATGGCCAAATCAACACTAATGAAGGATGTTCTTCAATTTCAGATGCGAATGGTGAACTACTAATGTATACAGATGGTCGCACGGTTTGGAATAGAATGCATCAAATTATGCCTAATGCTAATTATTTTGAAGGCAGTGGTCTCAATGGTGACCCTTCAAGTACCTCGAGCGGATTAATCGTCCCACATCCTACGAATGCAGACCTTTATTTTGTGTTTACTATAGATGAACCCCATCATGAAAATGCATATGCTTATCCAAATCAAGGACCTGCAAACAGTTCTGGAAACAGCATTCCTGTTTATACCGATACAAATATCGGTATTCCAGAGGCAGACGACGGATTTAATAACGGTTTGAGTTATTCTATTGTGGATTTGACTCTGGATGGTGGCCTTGGAGATGTCATCCCAGGGCAAAGAAATATGGAACTTATCACTTACAATATCAATGATTCTGAAGAAGTAAAATATAAAGCCTCAGAGAAAATCACAGCTATTAGAGGCAGAGATTGCAATTCGATCTGGGTGATTACTCATTTCAGAAATAAATTTTATGCTTTTTTAATCGGTTCTGAAGGCTTGGATGAAGAGCCCGTAATCTCTACTGTTGAGCCACTTCTGGACATCGGTAACTATAGAAGAGCAGCGATAGGTTATCTAAAGGCTTCACCTAACGCGGATAAACTGCTAATTGCACATAATACGACAAATTTTGATGCAGAAGAAGGAAATTCTGATGAAGGTGATGGTAATGTTTATATTTATGATTTTGATAACCTTACAGGTTTGGTATCAAATCCGATAGAACTTATTTCTAATACAAATGCATATGGTGTAGAATTTTCACAAGATGGAACAAAAGTTTATGCCAGTGTAGGAACAGATACTGCTTTAATTAATCAATGGGATCTTAAGGCAGAAGATATAAGAACCTCTATGGTGACTATTGCAAGCGTGGGCAATACAAATACAGCTCTTCAGCTAGGGCCTGATGGCAGGATATTTCATTCCATTATAGGGTCTTCAATCTTAGGAGTAATCAACGAACCAAACCAAGCTGGAGCTGAAAGTGGTTATACACAAAATATAGCTGAAGGAGCCATAGACTTGAACGATAGATCTGCTGTTTTTGGACTTCCACCTTTCATTCAATCTTTATTCAGCGAAAGAATACCAATTATAGACAGTCCTGAAGAACAAGTTATTGAACAAATTGCTTTATGTGACACTTACAACTATATGCTTGGCTATGAGGATATACCTGGAGCATCTTACCAATGGTCTAAGAATGGAGAGGTACTGCCAGAAGAAACCAACTTCTTCTTGAATATTTCGATTGATGAAAACCAGGAATTCCCAATTGAAAATAATTATAGATTAGAGGTTGACTTAAATAATGGTGAATGTCCTTTAGTGGGCATAGCCAGAATCATATTTAATAAATCTCCAAATTACGACAATGTTGAACTCAAAGCTTGTAGAAACCCATCTACTGGAATTACAGAATACGATTTAAGTGAAGTTTACACACTATTAAGCATGAATAGTGATATTTCTGAAGATAAAATCACTGGCAAATTTTATGAATCTGAATCTGATGCGCTTGCAGGAATAAATCCTTTAGAAAGGGTTTCAAATTTTCTAAACACACTAGAATTGACCAAGGTTTATGCCATAATAAATACCTTCGACGCTTGCGAAGAATTAGTTGAAATAAGTCTATTGGTTGAGGAATTTCCTGACTTAATATTCCAAGATGAAACTTTCATTTTATGTCTAGAAGATACAGAGGGATTGGTGTTGGATGCCAGTACAGATGATAATGAAACTGATCTAGACTATCTGTGGAATACTGGTGAAACCACCCCCGAAATACTAATTAATTCAGGAGGCGACTATGTGGTCAATGTAAATATTAGTGGTTTTGAATGTACCCTAACCAAAACATTTACGGTTATAGAATCGAGTTTAGCAGAATTTGACTACAATGTAGAGAGTTCTGGCAATACCAATATCATCGAAATTTTGGTAAATGAATCAAGCCTTGGAGACTACGAATTTGCCTTGAAGGAACCTGTCAACTTCCAGGATTCCAATGTATTCGAGAATCTAAAACCTGGGGTTTACCAGATATTTGTAAGAGACAAGTTGGGCTGCGGCATATCAAAAAAAACGATTGGTGTCCTCGGTATTATGGACTTTTTTACACCCAATGGTGATGGCATCAATGACGTCTGGCAAATCAGTGGTTTACTAGATAATGACCAAGAACAAATTAACTTACAGGTATTTGATCGGTATGGAAAACTTATAGCAGCTTTCACCAATAAAGACAGGGGCTGGGATGGCACCTACAATGGTAAAAATATGCCCATAGACGATTACTGGTATAGAATTCAATTTAGTGATGGAACCCTTGAAACCGGTAATTTTACTTTGAAAAGATAAACTTAGGCCATGAGGTCTTAAGGAGCAGAAAACCCTTTAATATTTGTGTAGATTACTTTGATGAAATCAACACATTTACTGGGTTAGACTATGAATGAAATTTATCGTATTAGAAAACGGTGATGTTCAAATCTCTATACATCAAAAAGCAACCTTTTTTGAATTATTCGTCTTTTAAGAAATCACCAATGAAGAATTTAATCCTTACAATGATGCTGATGTTAAGTATGGGCTGCACTAATGATGATGACACAACGTCTAATTCATCAGATTTAGAACTGATCAAAGAAGGCATTTTTAGTGCTAATAATGAGATACTGGCTAAGCAAAATTGGATAATCGAAAGTCAATCTGAGCTGGAAACTGTTTTTTCCAATGAACAAAATTTCCTAAGCTACTTTCAGGAGAATCCTTTTAATTTCAACACCCATGTGATGCTGATTTCCTCTGATGAAATTAAAACCTTAGGAGGCTACTCTGTAGATATTCAAGTGGATCGAGAAACTGAAACTATGATTTTCCTTGATGTCCTCTATAACGCACCCCAGGGAACTTTAGTAACCTTACCAGTATATATTCCATATCAAGTTCAAGGATACCCTAAAACAGAAAAAAGCATTCAGTTCAATAATTAACATTAATATCTGTTCTACGATTGATGAATTGGATTTTCTGATTTTCATACTTGTGAAAGTAATGCCAAAGGACAGCCTTTCACTTTGCGTTGACTTTGAAGCAGAGTATCTTAGCCTAAAATTTATTTGAATGAAATTCAAGTTAAAGTCTGACTTTAAACCCACGGGAGATCAGCCTCAGGCCATCGATAAATTGGTAAAAGGAATCGATAGCAAAGAGAGGTATCAAACCTTATTGGGCGTTACGGGATCTGGAAAAACCTTTACCATGGCGAATGTGGTAGAAAGTGTTCAGAAACCCACTCTCGTTTTAGCCCATAACAAAACCCTTGCGGCTCAATTATATTCTGAATTCAAGGCGTTTTTCCCAGATAATGCGGTAGAATATTTTGTGTCCTATTATGATTACTATCAACCAGAAGCCTTTATTCCTTCAAGTGGAACTTATATCGAAAAAGACCTTTCCATCAATGATGAGATTGAAAAGCTAAGGTTAAGCACCACTTCCTCTTTGCTTTCTGGCCGTAGAGATGTGTTGGTCGTCGCTTCTGTAAGTTGTCTGTATGGTATTGGTAATCCAGTTGAATTTCAAAAAAACGTCATCACCGTTGAAGTCGATCAACAAATCCCCAGAACAAAACTGCTTCAGCGACTCGTCCAAAGTTTATACTCCAGAACTGAAGTTCAGTTTAACCGTGGTAATTTCAGAATAAAGGGAGATACCTTAGATATTTTCCCAGGCTACGCAGATCATGCCTACCGTATTCACTTTTTCGGCGATGAGATTGAAGAAATTGAAGCCTTTGATGTGGAGACGAATGAAATCATGGCTAAATACGATACTTTGAATATTTATCCTGCTAATATTTTTGTGACTTCACCAGAAGTTTTGAATAGTGCTATCGACCAAATTGCCATTGATTTGGGAAAACAAATCGAATACTTCAAAGAGATTGGAAAACCTCTGGAGGCTAAACGGATTGAAGAGCGAACCAACTTTGATCTGGAAATGATTAAAGAACTCGGGTATTGCTCTGGAATAGAAAACTATTCACGCTATCTGGATGGAAGGCAGCCAGGTACCAGACCCTTTTGCTTATTGGATTATTTCCCAGAAGACTATTTGATGGTTGTCGACGAAAGCCACGTCACGATTCCACAGGTGGGTGCCATGTACGGGGGTGATCGCTCAAGGAAGGAGAATCTTGTAGATTATGGGTTTAGACTACCAGCGGCTATGGACAACCGTCCTCTTCGCCTCGAAGAATATGAAGCGCTTCAAAATCAGGTGGTATATGTGAGTGCAACGCCAGCAGATTATGAATTACAAAAATGCGATGGGGTTTATATCGAACAGGTCATCAGACCTACCGGACTTCTGGACCCAGTCATTGAAGTAAGACCAAGTCAAAACCAAATTGATGATCTAATCGAAGAGATCAACACTAGAGTTGAAAAAGACCAACGCATACTGGTCACCACTTTAACTAAACGCATGGCTGAAGAACTTACCAAATATTTAACCAGAGTAAAAATTAGAACTCGTTACATTCATAGCGATATCGATACTTTGGAACGGGTGGAAATTATGTCTGACTTGCGAAAAGGGGTCTTTGATGTGCTAGTAGGAGTAAATCTACTTAGAGAAGGATTGGATTTGCCAGAAGTATCCTTGGTAGCTATTTTAGACGCAGATAAAGAAGGCTTTTTAAGAAGTAACAGAACCTTAACCCAAACCATTGGCCGGGCAGCGAGACATCTTGAAGGAAAGGCCATATTGTATGCAGATCAAATTACAGAAAGCATGCAAAAAACTATAGACCAGACCGAATATAGAAGGTCGAAACAAATCGAATACAATACCAAGAACAATATCACGCCTCAGGCCCTTAAAAAGTCTCTGGATTCGGCCTTGAGTGGTAGAAAAGAAAAGCCTTACGAGGTTATTGAAACGCCTACACTGGAGGCTGCTGAAGAAGCTGCAGAGAATTACAATGAAAAGGACTTGAAAAAACGTATGACGGTCGTGAGAAAATCTATGGAAAAGGCTGCTAAAGACCTTGATTTTATGGAGGCTGCAAGGTTTAGAGACGAACTAAAGATGCTGCAAGGAAAATTGGAGGAAGAAAAAGCCTAGCTTAGAGTTGGGCTTTAGACATGAAGTCCCACACACATACACCTGTGGCCACTGAAATGTTTAAGGAGTGTTTTGTCCCTAGCTGGGGAATTTCAAGAACAGCATCGGAGGCATCAACTACAGATTGTTGAACGCCTTTGACTTCATTACCAAACACAAAAGCATAGGTTTCGCCTTTTTTCGGGTTGAAATCATGTAGAGAAATAGAGTCTTCTGCCTGTTCGATGGCCAGAACATTTACATTATCAGCCTGTAATTCCTTGAGCAGTTCTAAAGTGTTTTCTTTATAAGCCCAATCTACGGTTTGCGTTGCTCCTAAAGCTGTTTTCTGTATGTCTTTATGAGGTGGTGTTGCTGTGATCCCACACAAATAGATTTTTTGAATTAAAAAAGCATCTGCCGTTCTAAACACAGAGCCAATATTATTTAGACTTCTGATATTATCTAGAATTAAAATCAATGGCGTTTTGGATGAAGCTTTAAATTCTTCATCGGTTTTACGGATAAGTTCGCTATTTTTTAATTTTCTAGGCATAAGTTGATTTAAAACAAAAAACCCTTTGATTTCTCAAAGGGTTTGGTACTCGGAGCGGGACTTGAACCCGCACGACCGCAATGGTCATTGGATTTTAAGTCCAACGTGTCTACCAATTCCACCATCCGAGCGGAAAGAGCGAAAGACGGGATTTGAACCCGCGACCCTCACCTTGGCAAGGTGATGCTCTACCCCTGAGCTACTTTCGCAGTAATTATTGCGAGTGCAAATTTAATATATTAATTGATTTGTCAAAACCTTTTTGAAAAAATATAAAAATTACTTTTTTGACTTTGGAGCCAGCAAACGCTTGATTTCATTTAACTTCATGAGAGCCTCTACGGGAGTCAACGTATCGATATCCAGCTTCAGAATTTCATCCTTAATCTGCTCAAGGAGAGGATCATCCATATTGAAAAAACTCAGCTGAGGCTCAGGCTGAAGCGCCTGTATAATTTGTTCAGAATCTCCATCAGTGTCTCTCATCGCTTCTAATTTTTGCAAAACAGAGTTTGCCTTTTGAATAACATACTGTGGCATACCCGCCATTTTTGCCACGTGAATACCAAAACTATGTTCACTACCCCCAGGTACTAGTTTTCTCAAAAAAAGAACTTTATCTTTCAATTCCTTCACGGATACATTAAAGTTTTTGATTCGCTCAAACTGTTTACTCATTTCATTGAGCTCATGATAATGTGTCGCAAATAAGGTTTTGGCTTTACTGGGATGTTCATGGAGGAACTCAGCAATAGCCCAGGCTATAGATATGCCATCGTAAGTACTTGTACCCCGCCCAATTTCATCCAGAAGCACTAAACTTCTATTGGATAAATTATTTAAAATGCTTGCAGATTCGTTCATCTCTACCATAAACGTAGATTCGCCCATGGAGATGTTATCACTGGCACCCACTCTTGTAAAAATCTTGTCTACTACGCCCATTTCTGCTGAAGTAGCAGGAACAAAGCTTCCTATCTGAGCCAGAAGAACAATAAGAGCTGTCTGCCTGAGCAGAGCCGACTTACCACTCATATTAGGACCTGTGATCATGATGATTTGATCGGAATCCCGATCTAAGAAAAGATCATTACTGATGTATTCTTCTTCAGCTTTGAGTTGTGTTTCTATTACAGGATGCCTGCCCTCTTTTATTGTCAGTTTATAGCTATCATCGATTTCAGGCTTGGTATAATTGTTTTCCAATGCCAACTGAGCAAAACCGGAAAGGCAGTCTAACTGCGCAATTTGAAAAGCGTTTTGCTGAATCACCTTGATGTAATCCTGGAGCCAAATCACAAGTTCTTTAAATAGCTGTTGTTCTAAGGTTGATATGTTGTCTTCTGCAGACAGAATCTTCTCTTCATAGACTTTTAATTCATCAGTGATATAGCGCTCAGCATTCACCAGAGTTTGTTTTCTGGTCCATTCTGACGGAACTTTATCCTTATGAGCATGTCTGACCTCAAAATAATAGCCATACACATTATTACTTCCAATTTTTAAGCTCGGTATTCCAGTTGCCTTAGATTCACGTTCGATCATCTCTTCAAGGTAATCATGACCGGAAAAAGCTATCTTTCGAAATTCATCTAGCTCTGAGGAATAGCCTGATTTAATCGCATTGCCTTTTAATATATTAACAGGAGGATCTTCAGATAAAGAAGAATCGATTTTAGAACTTAGAGCTTCACAGGGATTGAGATGATCTGCAATCCTAACTAAAGCATCAAGCTTAGAATTACTTAATAAGTCTTTACAAGAGTTTATGATATCCAAAGAAGTCTTGAGCTGTAAAACTTCTCTGGGATTGATTTTTTGCGTGGCGATCTTAGAAGCTAAACGTTCTAAATCATTAATTTCTTTAAGATGACCTCGAATGCTATTTTGTAACTCTGTAGTAGATTTTAGAAAACTTACTGTATCAATTCTTTGATCGATTTTAAGTTTAGTTTTTAAAGGAAAGGCAAGCCAGCGTTTTAATAATCTACTTCCCATGGCTGATACAGTTTTATCGATTATATCGATAAGGCAAACTCCGTCCTGAGATGTGGATTGAAACAATTCAAGATTACGAATTGTAAATCTATCCATCCACACATAATCCTCTTTTGGAATTCTGGCTAAATGATTGATATGTTGTAGCCTGGAGTGATTGGTTTCAGAAAGGTAATGCAGTATAGCTCCTGAAGCGATAAGACCCTCATTAAAATCCTGAAGACCGAATCCTTTTACTGAAGTGGTATTGAAATGAGAATGAATGATAGATGTCGAAAAATCAGATTTGAATACCCATTCCTCTATATAAAAATAGGGATGCTGATGGCCTAGATGTTCCGTAAGGATTTGTTTTTGTCGTTTTGAAATGAGAATCTCGCTCGGAGAAAAGTTTTGAATCAATTTTTCTACATCTTCCAGATGACCTTCGGAGACTAAAAACTCACCGGTTGACACATCAAGGAAAGAAATGCCATAGTTGTCTTGTGAACCTAAGAAAATAGAGCATAAGAAATTATTATCGTTTCTGGATAACACATCGTCATTAAAAGATACTCCGGGAGTAATCAATTCGGTGACACCACGTTTCACGATTTTTTTTGTTTGCTTAGGATCCTCTAACTGATCGCAAATAGCAACACGTAGTCCAGCCTTGACAAGTTTTGGTAAATAGGTATTTAAGGAATGGTGTGGGAAACCAGCAAGTTCTGAACGTTCACCACCATTGTTCCTATTGGTAAGTATAATATTTAATATACGGGATGCTTTTACGGCATCTTCACCAAAGGTTTCGTAGAAATCACCAACACGAAACAAGAGCATAGCATCAGGGTATTTATCCTTGATACTGTTGTACTGCTTCATCAAAGGTGTGGTTTTGGATGATTTGGATTTGGCCACTATTTTTATTGCTAAAATACTAAAATGAAAAGGGAAACTACATGAACCTATCTAAAAACAAAAAACCCTAATCAAATTCATGATTAGGGTTTTCCTTATAAGAAGGCGGCGACCTACTCTTCCACGATATGTAGTACCATCGGCGCTAACGGGCTTAACTGCTCTGTTCGGAATGGGA